>ERZ1034365.170-NODE-170-length-36507-cov-6.184957_pt1 | contig 36507 bp, 47 predicted proteins | sample MGYA00520615_ERZ1034365 | MGnify/ENA primary metagenome ERZ1034365 (study PRJEB33736, sample SAMEA104284505) | Azolla filiculoides | biome: Urban; feature: Water surface; material: Ditch water | place: Netherlands | collected 2015-10-28 | depth 0-0.1 m ...
GATTTACAGTTGGCTGAAATTTATAGCGAACTTTACAAAGTGAAAGCTAATCTTTCTTCTTCTGAAGAAGCTGCTGTTAAATATAAGAAAATGCTTGACCCCACTAATGTTTCTTTTAAACAACGTAATGTTGAGTCTTACACTCGCATGTTAGCTAACATGGAAGTTAAAGTTTCAGATTTGAAAGAAGAAGTTTTAAAGGTTGAAAGTAAAGCTACTCCTTTGGAAGAAAAATGGGAACAAGGTGGACGTTGGTCTCGGGCTTTCCTAGTTACTAACGGTAACGGGCATGTCCATAAAAACCGTAACTGCTCTACCTGCTATTTTTCAACTGAGTTTGTTTGGTTGCCTCAATATTCAGGGCAGAGTGAAGAGTTGATTGTCGCTGATGCAGGCAAGTCAGCATGCACTGTTTGTTTCCCATCTGCCCCTGTTGATGTGCTTGCTCGTCCTTCCAAGATTGAAGACCCTACTAAACGTCAAGAACGTGCTGAACGTGCAGCTGAGAAAGAAAAGAAAGCTAAAGAAGCGGCAAGTAAAGCTATTACCACTAAAGACGGTAGTCCTTTAAAGACTAAAGGTTATGGTTTAGTCAAAACTTCTAGAACGGCTGAGATTGAAGCAGTCAACGCTTTAGAATATCTTCTTGTTCACGAGAAAGGCATTCGACCTATAGCGAATACTAAGTTTTTGCAAGAGCTGCAGGAAGACTATACTATGCTTGTCGAAGCGTTAGCTAACAAGTCAGGTATTACTGTTGAAGAGCAGGATAAGCTTTTGAAAGTTAAAGCTGAAAAGAAAGTGAAAAACTGGCTGTAACCTAAATGTTACCTTTTATACAGGTAATTATCAGGTAATTATACCGATATTAAAGTTATCAAGAGCTACTTACCTAAAGTAGTCTTTTTTATGTCATAAAAGGGAAAATTAAATGATTAACAAAGTAACAAAAACAGCTGCAATTGCAGCTCTTGCTGGTGTAGCTATTTTTGGTCTTTCTGCATGTGCAGCGGATACAAAATCTGACACTTCTTCACCATCAGCTTCAAGCAGTGCAGTAACTCCTAACAGTTCAGATGAGGCTTCTCCAAGCTCAACACCAATCGGCGGCAATATCGTTGCACCAGTAGTTGTAGATATTACTTCGCTTAACGGTACAACACAGAACATTATAGCTGGTCAGGTGCTAGACATTAACGTGACTGATGAAGACCCTTCAGTATGGTCAGGCGTTAGTTCAGACCCAACTGTTGCTTCTGTAACAGAAGGTTCAAAGACTGACATGGTTACTACAAACCCTGGAGTTAACGGTGTTAAGGCAGGTAATGCAACAGTAACATTCACTAACAGTTTCACTAAGGAAGTTGTTACATTTACAGTTGTTGTAGCTGCATAATTTAAATAAGTCCAATTTAATGGGGAGAGAGGTAAAAATCTCTCCCCATTATTTTTTTGTTTAAAATCAACTATTTTATATTAAAATACTGTATAATAGTATTTAAGTTGACCGATATATCAATTAACAACTAATAGGAAGAAATATATAATCATGATGAACAAAGTAACAAAAACTATCGCTATTGCTGTAATCGCTGGTTCAGCCGTTTTCAGCCTTTCAGCATGTAGCACACCTGCACCTGTTGAAACAATCACTCCTATGCCTGCACCTACTAGTGTAGATTTAGCTTCTTTCAAGAGTGGCGACACTGTGAAAGCTAAAGTAGGCTCAGCAGTTATCCTTCAGGTTGCTAACGGAACTGAAGCAGACTGGGAAGGAACAACATCAGATGACAAGGTTGCTGTGTTCGTGCAAGGCATTTTCACTGACAACGTTGTAGCAATCCCAAGCATCAACCCAATTGCTGAAGGTAAAGCAACTATTAAGCTTACTGATGCAAAGACTGGCGAGAGCAAGACAATTCAGCTTGAAGTAACTAAGTAATTTTAAAGCTAACATGAAGAAAATATTGTTCATGTCTTTAGCTGTTGGCGTTATTTCTGTGAGCCTGTCTGGTTGTTCTACCGCTCAGATAGGCTCACCAGAGCCGACAGCAATAGTTACACCAACACCTACAGAAGACGCATCTTGGATGCCAACATACATTAATGTTGCAGAGCTTGAGGGCAAGCAGGTAGACTTGAAAGTGGGAGAGTTCGTTGAAGTTGACACCAAACGTGATGCTAACCCTAACACGTGGATGCCTGCATCAAGTGATGAAAAGGTAGCTACTGTAAGAAGGGGCAGTTTAAACGGTTTTGGAGCTCCTGTAGTTGAAGCTAAAGGTAAAGGTTCAACTACCATAACTCTTAACAATTCCACTACGGGTCAAATTGTAACATTTGCTGTAAAGGTTAAATAGCTGATGCATATTTATGACGAAGAACCTCGTGAGCCTAAACCATGGTGGCCTGCAAAATGGCCTTTATGGGCTTGGCAAATAGTTTTTCTATTACTTGCAGCTATAGTTACTTTGAATAGCGATTTTCCTGCAGCCATGCTTTACAACATGGTAATCATGTGGCTCGTTATCTTCGGAAGCATATACATATGGCGTGCGTTTAAAAGAGCCTACCAGGTTAACAACAATCGTAAGTCGTTAGATGCTTTGCGTATGGAAGAAGAATACCATGGTCTTTCTCCTGAAGAGGCAAAAATATGGGACGACATTAAAAACAAATTAGATAAATAAATTATGTAGCTGTTTTGTATAAATAAGATATAATAATTTTATAGAGATTTGAGAAAGAAGATTTTGCATTGTTAGAGGAAATAGTCGTTAAAGACTTAGGCATTATTAAAGATGCCACTTTAACCTTTACAAAAGGATTAACTTGCCTTACGGGTGAGACTGGTGCAGGTAAAACTATGGTCTTGTCTGCTTTGGGATTACTATTAGGCAAACGTAGTGACTCTAGCATTGTTCGTGCTGGAGCGGTTGCAACTAGCGTTGAGGGTTGCTTTTATGTTAGTGGTAACAAAATTGTTGACAGCATAATTGAAGATGCGGGAGGAACAATTGATGAATCTCAGTTATACATTAACCGCACTGTATTCAGTGACGGTCGTAGTAAAGCTTCCGCAGGCGGTAAAGGCACACCAGCTTCAGTTTTAACAGCCATTGGAGACGCTTTAGTGTCAATCCATGGTCAGAGTGACCAGGTAAGATTAAAGTCTCCTACAGCTCAACGTGAGGCTTTAGATGGATATAATAAGTCCGTAATGCTTCCAGTTATTGGAGCGTATAAGGTTACTTACAGTGCGTGGAAAAACGCTTTTGATGAACTTGAAGATGTCAAAAATAACATGTTCGCTCGTGAAAGAGAATTCGAAGAGCTCACTAAAGCTATAAACGACATTAGCAAAGTTGAACCTGTGTCTGGTGAAGATGAGAAGCTTAAAAATGATGCTGACCGTTTAGCTAATGTGGAAATTCTTAAAGAAGCAACAAGTTTAGCTTTAAATAAACTTTCCACTGAAGAGTGGGACGTAACGGACGCCTCTTCTTTGATTAGTGAAGCTTGTAAAGTGTTAGAAAATGTAAGCTCATATGACACTGTAGTGCTAAAGCTTGCAGAAAAAGCTGAAGAGATAAAATCGGAACTTATTAACCTTGTAGGTGAGTTAAGCGGCTACCTAGAAAACATAGACGTTGATGCTTTAGAAGAATTAAACAATGTCCAAGAAAGACGTGCATCTATCGCTAGCCTTATTCGTAAGTATGGTCCTACCCTTGATGATGTTATCAAGCTCTATGAAGAAGGAGCCCAAAGGGTTGATAGCTTGAATCCAGAAAACTACAATATTGAGGTTTTAGAAGCTAGAGTTGATACTTTATTTGAGGAGTTAAAACATAAAGCTGATATTTTGACAGAAGCACGCAAATCTAATGCTGAAGAAGTAGCTTCCCGTATTAATGAAGAGCTAAAAGGTTTAGCTATGGCTGGAAGTGCTGTTGTAATAGAAGTTGCGTCTTCTGGAAGCTATACCAGCAATGGTGCAGATGAGGTTAGCTTTTTGTTGAAATCTCATGCTAACAGTGAAGCCCGACCCATAAGTAAGGGAGCCTCAGGCGGTGAGTTGAGTAGACTAATGTTAGCGTTGGAAGTAGTTCTTGCTGACCCCAGCACAACAGCTACATTTATTTTTGACGAGGTTGACAGTGGTGTTGGTGGTGCTAGTGCAACCGAAATTGGTAAACGCCTTGCTCGTTTGGCTAAAGACGCCCAAGTCATTGTTGTTACACATTTACCCCAAGTTGCAGTTTTCGCTGATAACCATTTGCGGGTGTTGAAAACTAGCGGCGAAGATTTTGTATCCACTGATGTTTCTGCTTTAAACGAAGGAGAGATTGTTAATGAGATTGCTCGAATGCTTTCAGGCTTAGATGAGAGTGAGACAGGTCAAGCTCATGCTAAAGAGATGCTAAATTTAGCATCAGAATTTAAAAAATGTCTATAAAATAGGGGTTTAACACCTGTTTGGCCGATAGTTTTATTAGGCATAACAATATTTAAGGAGAATGAAAAATGAACAAAAATGATGTTGCTAAGCTCATCGACCATACTATTCTTGTGCCTACAGCTACCCGTGATGACATTAAAAAAGTTTGTGCTGAAGCTAAAGAATATAATTTTCAGTCAGTTTGCGTAAACAGCTACTGGGTTAAACGTGCCGCTAAAGAGCTTAAAGACAGCGAAGTAAAAGTATGCAGTGTTGTAGGGTTCCCTCTTGGTGCTATGAGTACAGAAGCAAAAAGCTTTGAAGCTGTCCAAGCTATAAAAGACGGTGCTGACGAAATTGACATTGTAATGAATATTGGTTTAGCTAAATCTGGAGACTGGGATAAGGTTAAACAAGATTTAATACGTGTAACTCATGCTATAAAAGTGCGTAAGCCTTACGCTATTGTAAAAGTAATAATCGAAACTTGTCTACTGACTGATGAAGAGAAGATTAAAGCAGTAAAAGCTGTCAAAAAAGCTGGAGCTGATTTTAGTAAAACTTCTACAGGGTTCTCAACAGGTGGTGCTACTGTAGAGGATGTAAAACTTATGAAAGCTAACGGTGTCTATAATGTTAAAGCTTCAGGTGGTGTACGTAATCTAGCGACTGTTGAAGAAATGGTTAAAGCTGGAGCTACTCGTATAGGCACAAGTAATGGTGTAGCTATAATGCAAGAATTTGATAATGTAGTGAACGAGGAGAATACTGCATATTAAGCGGTAACTTAAATATGGAAGAGTACAGAACGGATAGCGAGAAGCCCACAATCTTGTGGTTCTCTGGCATCATGATTATATCTGTCCTATGCCTTATAGGCTCTGTTCTTCTAAAATTAACACCTGAAGGTGCATTAATAATGCTAGCTGTAGGAATCATAACGGCAAGCATAGGTATATCTATTTTTATTATTGCTATTTTGTATCCTGCGGTTTCTGATTGGCTTCGTAAGCCTAAAAAGTATGATGATGAATAAAAATCATGTTGGAATTTGCTGATTTACTTCCAAATACTAACCTTCTTAATATTTTAAATATTGAACCGCCTTCAGGTTATTCTAAAAGACATTCTAATAGTCTGTCTTCAATAATTAATTCTCCTTTAAATATTTTAAGCATCAAAACTATGACTGAATCTCATGCGGATTTTAATTCAGTTTTAAAAAAAATGAATGATGCATACCAGCGCAGTCGTTATACAGACAATGATGAAAGAATCTTTGACATGTGGCTTAAGCTGTACAATTTCACTGATGAGTCCGCAATGTTAAATGTTTTGTTAGACCGCAACAGTGAACTTGTAGTAGGTGGGCATTTTGCTGATTTAGCGAACTATATGTTTTTAACCAACCGTAAAACAATCAACCATGTAGAGATGGAAGAATGGATTACTGTTAGCCCATATATTGATATACATAAAAGCCAAGTTCCGTTCAACAGGCTTTCAGGTAATGACGCTTTAAGTAAATCGTTAAATATGATGTCTACAAATTATTCTATATCTGAAGTTTTAAATATTATGTTTATGAATTATGAATCTCAGTATAATCTTTTTGTGCAGCAGGATTTAAACATTGGAGCTTCGTTAAGTTCCAATGTCATAAACACTACAGTATACCAGATGCTTATGATTTATTATTATCAGGTTGTTAAAGAAATTAAAAAGTCTGACCCTAACAGTTGTTTACGTTTGCAAGAGTTTATGGATTATGATACACGTCAGGAGTTTTATTCTGTAGTTTATAGATTATCTTTTTTTGGAAATCCAGATTTGTATAACAGTTTTGAAAGCTTAGAAGTAGCAGACCTATATGAAACACTAGATGGACTTATAGATAAAATACAGATACTGATAACGTCAGATATTCCTGTGTCGGCTTGGAAGGATTTTGTAGGACTGCCGAATATGTGGTTAAACACATTAGTCAAAAGCGATGTTTAAATGAATCAATACTGGTATTTATATTTAATTTTCATACCCTTAGGTTTAGCAGTTACTGTTTCTCCTTTGTGGAGGTTTGTTAAGTTTTTTGAAACAGTTTTTCATGAGTTTGGTCATGCTTTTGTTGGAATCTTTTTAGGTCAAAAGTTACATGGTTTTAAACTTAGACTTAACACTTCAGGCGAAACAGTTACAATGTCAAGCGGATATGGATTGCGTGCGATATGCACACAACTTGCAGGATATCCTGCCCCCGTCATTTTAGGTGTTTTGACTTTATATTATGGCTACCAAGGATATGGCGTTTCAACTGTATGGTTTTATGTTATAACGTCAGCTATGATGGCTTTTTTTATTCGTAATCTTTTTGGGTTTATACCTTTAGTAATTGTAGCTGGAATATCTGGTTTAGCTTTATGGGCTGATACTTATGGTATTCAAGGTTCATTTATCTTTACAGTGCTTGTAGGGACTATGCTTGTAGCTTCAGGTTTAAGAAGCTTTATAGACTTATTTAAATATCTGCCTGAAGGAAGCGACGTCTGGATGTTAAAAGATAGAACCTACATAGGTCAAAGATTTTGGGTTGTAATTATGTTTATATCTGCTTTGGGTTTTATTTTTATAGATATTTATTGCATAAATTGGGTTCATTCTTTAATTTTAAGCTATATATAGTGTCTTTAAGTAAGATATAGCACTATATATTAAAGCTTTTTCTAAAAAATGCCCTAAAATACCCATTTTCCTCCACTTTTCTCCATTTTATCCGTTAGATAATAAAGGTAAGGATAAAGGAGCACAACATGGCTACAAATGCTAGACGACAAATGTCATCAAATAGCAAAACTGGCATGTCTAAATATAGAAGCATACGTTATAACGGTGTAACGTACTACCTTGTCCCGCAAGCTAAAGGAACATATGCTTTAAAAACTAGCGACGGTAAACTCGCTGGTAGTATGCCTCTTATCAATGCTCGCAATTACGGAGCTGCTGTAAATCAAGCTCGTCGTATAGCTAAAGAAATCGAAAACGAAACAACAGCTATCCAGAATAACTCTACCAGTGAAGCAATAACTATTGCAGATTATAATGCTAGTGTTGGTGATGTTGCACCAAAAAAAGACGTACCCAGCCAAGCGGTCGTGAAGCCAACGCTTCGTAGCCGTATGGCTGTAGCTTTATCTCGCCGTCCTAAGCCTATTAAAAAGGTTGTAGATGCTGGTTTAAACAAAGGATTCCAGTATGGAATGAGTCTTGTAGATGAAGGCTTGCAAGGTATTCAGAAAGACTCACGTAAAGATATTATTCTTGGTGGGCTTCCAGACCAGGTTGGCAAAGCTAAAAAACTTTCCAGTAAAGCACAAAAATTTCATGCTTCAAAAATAAATGAGCATGAAAGTTCTAAAACTGAAGCACAGATGAAAGCCCGTAATGCTCGCTTTAAAGCTGCTCATGCACAAAATGCTGAAGCTTTCCAGGAATATAAGAAGAACCTTCTAGCTAGTGATTATAAAGAATATTCAGTAATTGAAGAAGAAATTCGTAAAGCAACCGCTGTTGGTGACACTGTAACTGTTAACACTCTTATGATTGAAAAGAATCGTGTGGCTAAACACATTAATGAGTTTATGAAGAAACCAGTTAATGATTTCCCCGAGTTTAGTAAACCTCACCCTAAAGTTCCTGAACAGTTACCTTCAAAGAAAGCAAAGCTTAACGAGAAAATGAAAGCTAACTCTCATGACCGCAGAATGGAAGCTTTAGAAATTGATGCTCGTCGTAATGCTAAAAAACGTGCTCTAACAAACTCGTAAAACTTTCAACTTAATGTTTAATGTTGCCGATATATAAGGTATGAAAGTCAAAGCTTTAATAGCTATTATTATTGCGTTTGTACTTGCAGCCTCAAGCCTAACTGCGGCAAATGCTTCCACTAGCTACGTTCCTACTTGGAAAGCCTCTAACGGTGCTATTACTGTTGGAGCTTCAAGCGACGGTACTTTGGCTTATTCTTCGGATAATGTTAACTGGAATATTATAGATTCTGGTTTAAAGAAGAATGGTATACGTTCTTTAATATATTCACAAAGCCAAAACTTATTTATAGCTACAAGCTTTTTTAGTGCATCTACAAGCAGTGATGGCAAAAATTGGAATAAATCATTCCTACCGATTGGCGAACAATTTAACCCTGCAGACATTATAAGTGATTCAGATTTTTTTGGAGCAACAACTATGACTGTAGACCAGATACAATCATTTATAAAATCTAAAATATCTTACTGTGTTAGCGGATATACTTGTTTAAATAGCTTCAGCGAGCAGACATGGTCTCGCCCTGCAAGTGCTTTATGTAGTGCATACAACAGTGCAGGAGTTGAATCTGCTGCTAAGATTTTATGGAAAGTCAGTCAAGCTTGTGGAGTTAAAGCTGAAGTGCTTCTAGTGACCCTACAAAAGGAAAACAGTTTAGTCACAAACTCTGCACCATCTTCCGCTCGCTACCGTACCGCTATGGGTTATGCTTGCCCTGACACCGCTGCATGCGATTCTGAATATTTTGGATTCTACAACCAAGTATACAATGCAGCTAAACAGTTTAAACGTTATGCTAACCCTTCAGGAACATCTCTATATTTTACTTGGTATCCTGTAGGAAGGACGAGTAATCTGAGATGGAGTCCAAATGCTGACTGTGGAACTTCACCTGTAGTTATAGCTAACCAAGCTACATCAGGTTTGTATTATTACACCCCTTATCAGCCTAACGCTGCAGCTCTAAAAAATATTCAAGGTTTAGGTGACGACTGCAGTGCTTATGGGAATCGTAATTTCTGGAGAACCTACAACACTTGGTTTAGCACAGACAAAGATTATAAAACTTTTGCAGTTGCACAAGGTTCCACTATTTTAGCAGTAGACGACAATGGTGGAGTCGCAGTATCATCAGATGGAATAAATTGGGAGCTTAACGACCCGATGCCAATAAGTAGCAGTATCACAAAATTTGAATATGATTCATATAACCAAAAGTTTCACGCTACAACTACAAATGGTACACATTACTATTCTTCACAAGGTACAATATGGGATGCAAGCCAAACAGTGTTACCAGGACCTCCAGCTCCAACTCCTACTCCAACAACATCTATAGTTCCTAATTACTATACTGTTAAAGCTGGAGATACTTTAACTAGCTTAGCCAAATGGTATAAAACAACAGAAGCAGACCTTTCCAAATGGAATAAAATACCTACCACTTCTGTTTTAACAGTAGGACAAAAACTTATTATTGGTTACAAAAAAATAACATCAACGCCAACACCTACACCAACAGTAAGTCCAACTCCTACACCAACGCCGACTCCTACCCCTACCACTACCCCTACACCGAAGCCTACCCCATCAGAAAAATATTATACAGTTGTTTCAGGAGATTCGATGTGGGGAATAAGTCAGAAATTTGGAGTATCACTATTCACATTAGGGTTACTAAACCCTACGATAACAGACCTAAGTAGAATATACATAGGTCAAATAATAAGATATCAGTAAATAGATTTGATTTTTCTTTCTATTATATGATATACTAAATATAACTTACTTGGAGTAAAGAATATATGTTTGAACGTTTCACTGATAAAGCCCGACGTGTAGTAATCCTAGCACAGGATGAAGCGACAATGCAGAACCACAATTATATTGGTTCAGAGCATATCCTTCTGGGACTAGTGCGTGAACGTGAAGGTGTCGCAGGTCGTGTGCTGGCAAACTTCGACATCGAGATTGATAAGCTACGTGAAGTAGTTAAGTCTCTCACTGGTGAAGCAAGCAAAGCCCCAGCCCAAGCTAACCTTCCATTCACACCTCGTGCTAAAAAGATTATCGAGCTTAGTCTTAAAGAAGCCATCCAACTTGGACATGGCTACATTGGTACTGAACATATTCTTCTAGGTCTTCTACGTGAAGGAGACGGAGTAGCATTCCAAGCTTTAAACACTCTAGAAGTAGACTTCCTGAAACTTCGCCATTCTATTCTAGAGATTATCGCTCAAGCTGACAACCGTGAACTTGCTGACGCAGGTCCTGTAGGTGAAATTAAAGGTGGTAAAAATTCTAGCCTACTAGATAACTACGGCGTTAACATGACAGAGCAAGCCCGTAGTGGCAAGCTAGACCCAGTTATTGGTCGTGATAAAGAAATCCGACGTGTAGTACAGATTCTTTCACGCCGTTCCAAGAATAACCCTATTCTTATCGGTGAACCAGGCACTGGAAAAACAGCAATTATCGAGGGGCTAGCTCAAGCTATCACTGACGGAAAAGTACCTGCAGGTTTGAAAGACAAAGTACTTTATACACTCGACCTAGGTTCACTAATTGCTGGAAGTCGTTACCGTGGAGACTTTGAAGAGCGTCTAAAGAAAATCATTAAAGAAATCAAAACCCGTGGAGATATTATTATCTTTATTGACGAGATTCACTCCTTAGTTGGCGCTGGCTCTTCTGAAGGAGCCGTAGATGCAGCTTCTATTCTGAAGCCTGTACTTGCACGTGGTGAACTACAAACTATTGGTGCAACAACTATTGACGAGTTTCGTAAGTACTTCGAGAAGGATGCAGCTCTAGAGCGTCGTTTTCAGCCTATCACTGTTGACGAACCTAGCGAGCAGCACTCTATTGCAATCCTTAAAGGACTTCGTGACCGCTATGAAGACTTCCATAAGGTAAGCATCACGGATGAAGCCATCGAGTCAGCAGTTAAGCTTTCTAACCGTTATGTTAGCGACCGCTTCCTACCAGATAAGGCGATTGACCTTATCGATGAAGCTGCATCACGTGTTAAGCTTCAAGCATCTACCTTCACTCCTGCAGTTCAAGAGATTGATGACAAGCTTTCAGTTCTAAAAACATATAAGGAAGAAGCAATCGAGAAGCAGGATTTCCAGAAAGCTGCACAGATTCGTGAAGACGAAAAAGAGCTTCTATCTGAAAAGTCACGCATTGAGCAGAAAGCTTACGAGAATGGCGGTCATGTCGGAACTGTAGATGGTGACACTATCGCTGAAGTGCTTAGTGACGCTACAGGTATTCCTGTGCTCAAAATTAGTGACACTGAAATGACTCGTCTAAAGTTTATGGAGTCAGAACTTCATAACCGTGTCATTGGTCAAAACGCAGCAGTAAGCGTTGTTTCTAAAGCAATCCGTCGTACACGTGCAGGTCTTAAAGACCCTAACCGTCCTATGGGTTCGTTCATCTTTGCAGGTAGCACTGGAATTGGCAAGACTGAATTGTCGAAAGCGATTGCTGAATATTTGTTTGACGATGAACATGCTCTAATCACTTTTGATATGAGCGAGTTTGGAGAAAAGCATACTATAAGCCGTCTAATCGGTGCTCCTCCAGGGTATGTCGGTTCAGATGTTTCTGGAGAGCTTACCGAGAAAGTTCGCCGTAAGCCTTTCAGTGTTATCCTTTTTGATGAGGTAGAGAAAGCCCACCCTGATGTTTTCAACACTTTCCTACAGATTCTTGATGAAGGTCGCTTGACTGACGGTCAAGGTCGTGTGGTGGATTTCAAAAACACTATCATTATCATGACTACTAACCTTGGGACTAAAGACATTAACACTATGGTTGGTTTCGGAAGTGCAGACAGCACAAGCGAGTATGAGCGTATGAGTGCAAAGGTTATGGATGAGCTGAAGAAGAACTTCCGACCTGAATTCCTTAACCGTGTTGACGAGACTATCGTGTTCACTAAGTTGAGCCTTGAAGAGCTTCGCCAGATTGTTGACCTGTTCATCAAGAAGCTTAACGATAAACTGTTCGACCGTGGCATGCGTCTAGAACTTACAGATGGGGCTAAAGACCATCTTGCAACTCATGGTTATGACTCTACAATGGGTGCTCGCCCTCTACGTCGTCTAATTCAACGTGAAGTTGAAGACGTTTTGAGTGAAGCTCTTATTGACGGTGAATATGTTTCAGGAGATAACATCTTTATTGACAGTATCGATGACAAGCTTTCTTTTAGCAAGAAGTCTGTAATTACAAACGTGTAATTTATCCGATATTTAATATTATGGAACAACTTATTGCAGGTATTTTCTCTAAAGAAGAACTGCTAAAAAATGGATTAACTGAAGAGCGAATTGTTAGCATAGTTTCTAAACCTCATAGTTCTGCTTTCCAAGTGGAAACTTGGTTTACCATATTGAACAGTTTCACGACTAAAACTATTAAGTCTGAAGGATATTTTTATGCTATACGTAAGCACCCTGCTAGTGTGCTGGTTTCTGCAACCTTGGAGAGTATGAACGCCGCTAGAGTATCACAAGGTGGAGTGCCTGAGAGTGAACCTGAACGTAGCAAAGCTTTACAGATGATTTCACCTTATGTTTTGACTATGGCTGGAATTATTAAAGAAGACAACTATAGTGGTTCTAAACTTTGGAACATAGATACAGTTGACTTAGCGAACCGTGCAATAAATCGAACATATAATGGAGTTTTGCCTTTAAAATATGTTGAAGGTAAAAAATATGTTGATGACAAAATTGAAATGTTTATAAATTACTTAGAAAAAGATTTAAACACTGTAGATATTTTTAAGACAGAAATTCAAGAAGCTAAGAAAAATTATGGTGATATAGCTAACCAGCTTAATGCTGGTGGGGCTACTAACGATAATAAAGCTGTGCAACTTTTCATTAATACATTCCGTAAGCCTTCTGATGATTTAATTATTGCACGAATAAAGCATTCTCTTATTGAGGAAGAATGCCGTCAGATGGAAGTAAAAGAAGCTAAAAAAATAGCTAAAGGCATTTATTCTGATAAGCTCAAAAAGTTAAAAGCAGAACTTATTGCTGATGCTGTCAGATTAAACTCTGCTGAATTAATAGGATAAAAATGTCTAAAAAAACTTTATTAAAAATGTCTACTGCCCGTTCAGTATACTTCATTATTTTTTCACTGGTAGGTTTGGTAGCAAGTTTTATTATTACTTGGGAGAAGATAGAGCTACTCAAAAATCCTAAACATGTAACTAGTTGTAGCATTAACCCTTTGTTAAGCTGTCAGAATGTTATGACTTCTGAGCAAGCTTCAGTTTTTGGTTTCCCTAACCCTTTCCTTGGTCTTATAGGTTTCAGTATGATTTTTGCTTTTGCTTTTATAAGTTTCTTTGTGAAGAGATTCCCACCAATTATATATGTTCTTCTAATTTCAGGTTTAGGCTTTGCTGTAACTTTTAGTACATGGCTATTCCATGAAGCGATATTTGACATTGGTGCTATATGTGTATACTGTGTAGCTGTATGGTTGTGCAGTTATATGATGTTCGGAGATATTTTAGGCTTCATGCTTGCTAAGAAATTAAAAATAGAAGCAATAAGTGAGTGGGGCTGGCTTGCAGGTTTAACAGGATGGCTTATTCTTATATCAATCATACTAGTCAGATACTGGGACCAGTTCATGTTTATGTTTAAATAAAGCCGATATATTAGGAATGAACATCTTTAAGCCTTTAGCTGTAATGTTGACAGCTGGATTATTGTTAACGGGTTGCAGTTCTAATCCAGAGCAGGTTTCTTACAATAAATGGAAAGAAACAGCATATAAAGTTGAAGATTTATCTTATGATAACAGTGATTTAAAAACTGAAGCTCAGAAGAACCTAAAACCTTTGCTTGATGTTTTAAATAAAGATATACCTCATGGTCGTTTAAAAGTTAATGTAGATATTGTGAAGGATGACAATTGGAAGCGTAACATATGTAAAAACTATGTTGATGTAGCTGGAGACCAAATCTTAGAACCGCTTGTACAGCCTATTATAGGCTTCTCAGAGGTTTTAATGTTCTCAGGGTATGTGAGTGTAGACCAGTTGAAAACTATTGCTAAAGACTACAAGGCAGAGATTGTTGAATCTCCAGACACTACAGGTATATTAGAAGGCTCAGATGTGGCGTACCCTTATGAAGCTAAAGACTATATGGTTTCTACAGAGAATGACATGTTTAAAGTTGTAGTTGAGGCGAACAGCGGTTGGAATGCTTTAGTTTGGGAAGAATACTATAAAGAAGAAGACCCTGGATTATTGAATACCAAAGAGTTCCCTTTCCCTAAAGATGACTATATGCCTATGACTGTTAAGGTATTTTATAAGCCTGCATGTGAAAAGGTTTAAAGAAACCTATCTAAAGGTTTGCCTGCTTTACCATCTTCACGGTTAAGCTTTTTGTTAAACTTTTTGACGCTTCTGAAATGGTACATTCCAAAAATAAATGCCGCAATAAATAAAATTATTTCCATGAAATTTTCCTTCCTCCCAATAATTATATCACAGTTTTTCCTTTATGAATACAGGTATTTTATATACAATATGTAAAAAGTTTCAATCTCAGGTTGAATGTTGTCAGTGGTGTGTGGTATAATATAAATATACAAGCAAGGGAGAAACAACATGGCTCTATTCGCCGCAATTCTACTAATCGGTGCAGCACTTAGTTTTGTCTTTAAGGCATCACGAACTGCTCGTGAGGAAGGACACGCAACTATCGCTACAATGCTTACTCTTTCAAGCATCGGGTTTGCAGTAACTCTTCTAATTGTAATATTCCCAGCGTTAGCGTTGATTAGCAGTAACTAGAATATAAGCAAAAAGATTTAGCCTCACTTTCGGGTGAGGTTTTTTCTATGCCGATAAACCTTATAGCAACTCTAATAGATAGGAAAAATAGTGAGTTTCGACTACACAGGCATTGAAGGTTTCGCAGTTTTAGATTTCGAAACAACAGGACTACATTTAGAGAAAGGCGACCGAGCTGTACAGATAGCTATAGTACGCACTGATTTGCAAGGCAATATTACCAGCACATGGAAGCATTATATTAACCCTGACCGTAGGATGTCTGCAGAACACATCCATGGTATTAGTGATGAGATGGTAAAATCTGAACCTTATTTCAAAGAGTTAGTTGAAGGTATAACCCACCGTATAGAAAACCGCATTCTTGTCGCTCATAATTTAAAATTTGATGGTGATTTTTTAACTGCAGAAATGAACCGTGCAGGAGTAGCATTCGACTACCATGATTTTCCTCAATTCTGCACGCAACAGAATGCTGTATATTTTCTGCCACAGCTGCGTTCACACAAACTCATTCACTGTCTAGAAGCAACAGGTATAGACTTTGGTGAAGGCCACCATCACGATGCTGAAGATGACGCTATCGCTACAGCTAAACTAATGAAGTTCTTTATGGATGAGAACAAAGCATTATTCGATAAATCAGTTACGCCCGCTAAAACGAGATAATTTAATTATACTGTTAACACTGTAAAGCATGCAACCAAAACCTGCTATTCCAACAAGAACATTTTGCACTATAACTCCAGTTAACAATAACGCTAAACCTACAATGGTAAGCAGAACATGTATTACAAGCTTTCTGGCTTTGACACCATCAACAGTAAGCTTTTTATCAGGTGCATCAAGGTTGCTGACCAGACTGTTAAACAGTCGGCTTTCCTCATCAGTTAATCCCATTTTTTCTCCACAGAGTTAATATCGGCTTTCAGCGTGTCTATACCGTTATCTTACATATCGTTAAAGTATAATTAGAGCCTATTAATATCAGAAAGAAATATAAAATGACACCAAAAGACTACAACGATGTGGAGACTCAGCCTATCGACATTTCCCTTATTTTAAGCCAAACTAGGTTTAAAACTAGTAAACTTTAAACCTTTAAATGAGGGTTTAGCCGATAGTTTAAATATAAGGAGGTGTGCTTTCAATGGCAGTTATACCTAAATGTTCAGACCCGAAGGGGCCTTTATACTGTAATGATTCCGAATGCCCAGCTCGTGATGAGACAGGCAAACACATTGTCACTGTGCAAAGCTCAGACCTTGGTAAAGGATTAGCTGAACGTTTAAACAAAAAACCTCCAGTTCCTGCACAAAAACCAACACCAACTCCTGTAGCCATTCTTTCAGCCCCTACAACTCAAGAGACACTATTTGATATTGATGCTGAATGGATAGGAGCTGTAACTAACTTCTATTATGAGGCTAAAGGGGCAGAGCCTGTATTTTATGCTGAACAAGGTCAAGAAGTAATTGTTGCTAAAATAGAAGGCGGACGCAAAAGAGACATTTACATTGTAGCCAAAGGACCACTTCGTGTAATTTATGGAAAACACGTGATAAGAACCACACATCGTCTCGTAAGCATAGGAATCGATAGCGACAAGAAGCTACAAAGAGCATTATCTAAAGATTTGATACAAATAACAGCTCAGCCTAAATTCGAAGCTGTCGAAATACGCTACCTGGGTCGAAAAGACGAAACTAGAACTTCAATAGGAATTAGCAGCATTAATCTTGCTTCAGTAATATTTGAAGTCATAAAATATGTTAACGAATAAATAGCTTTAATGTATAGCTTCTTGTATAGGAGAGCAACTCGTCATAAACAATCTTACCAATTGTAGTTAGCTTTAGTTTTCAATAGAGTAAACCTGAAACGTACTCCCTTTAAAAGTTAAAAGGTTAGCACTGTTTTCTAAAAAGGTTTACACCAAAGCAATCACCGTATAAATGGGTTAGGGTTGAATTAAGCTTTAGAATACGCTTCGCACATTGTTGCACCACATATTTGGTTTAGGTTTACTCATTACACTGTAATATATATAAACATTATCTAAACCTGGTTCCTGTTTTGTTTTTAAAATTTTTTGGTGGAAAAATTCAGTTCTATACATTCTTAGTTTAAAGTCATTTTTTATATAAAAAGTCTTGACCTGTTTTTACAAGCTTGTTTTTAAATAGTTATTTACTTTAATTTTTTCGAACTCTACTCCACGTTAAAATCGAAGATTTTAACTACTAGTATACAATTGTTTACAACCTAACTCTTTGCCATATATTTAGTTTATGTTCAAGTCATTTCATATTATTTTTTTAGTTATCTATATGGTTCAGCTACCTCATTTATAAGGTTACGCATTCACTGTTACTTTAAGGTATAGGTGTGGATTACCATTCACGAAAAAACATAAAAAATATATGATTTTAGCTTCGTAAATGAAGGATAAATGTGTGTTATGCTGCGTATTTTCGAGGTACATCAGCCAGTGTCGGTAATAAAGATAGAATACATTTTATGCTTACTTGATTGTTAGTGGTTGTACCCAGACCTGCCGTTACTACAACATTCTATCTAATTGGGAGGCTAATTTCGTCTATCTACACCGCTGTGCCACAACGTGCTGGTATTAGTTGCCTTATGATGAACACCAGTTTCAACATCACTTACCAAACATTGCTGTCTGGACGACCCACCTATATTTACGCTCCATCTTGAATAATCAGTTCTGCATGGCTTCGTTGTAATTGCATGTGATATTTTTTAGATATGCACAGGTTATAGTATCGGCTTAAAGCTTCCTCTATATTTAGTTTCTAACGGACGTACAAAATGTTAAAAAATTTGCCTATATATTTAAGTGGAACAATTATGACTTCACCATACATTTTGCAAGACACTGTAGCTGTTAAAGCTAGCTATGAGAAAACTTTTGTATACATTCTTAAGCTAAACGCTGGCGAAGAAAAAGCTAACAAGCCTTTCTACATTGGTTCTACCAAAAATGTTGCACAAAAGTTTAGCCGTGATAAAGTAGCAGACTGGCATTATGAATATTTCGGAAAGCCAGTTATTGTAGAAATTATTGGAAGTGTGCCTGACTCTCATGTTGAGCAGGCTGAAAAAGATTTGAAAGTAATTCTGGTTAACGGCGGTTGTATTATATTGTCTAAAATGATTACTTCAGGTAAAGCAGAATCTTACCTTAGGAGCAGGAAGCCTATATTTTATGACTTGACTCCATGGGTGGAACATCATGAAGCTCGCACTTCTTCTACAGTTACTAAACCTGTTAAAGATTTAGATACAATTAAAAAATTTACAGTTGAAGATATAGTTAAAGAGATAGCTGGATATGACTTTTTAGATACAGACAGTTTAAATTTTGCTTTATATATTGCTAGAAAATTCAACCCTGAAACAGGCTGTGCAAAAATAGTTTTTGAGGATGTAAAAAATAAAGAAGACGTTAAAAGGTTGCAAACTAAACTTAACAAAATAAAGTTTATCTGGAACCCGCAATATAAGTTGAAAGCTTACACTGTAAATGAATACCGTTTAACTAAACCTACTTTACAGAAAATACAAATTAGAAAGAACATAGAAGATAAGAAAACAGAAAGTATAGCTTTTACAGTATAAAATGTTTAACCTGTAAAATAATTTATCCGATAAAACTAGTATATGAAAAAGTTAGATGAACCAACCCAAAAACTTAAAGAGCTTTACCGTCTTTCAAGGTTAGCTCGTTTTACTGGAATAATTTCAGGTTTAACGGGTACTGCTTTGCTTGCTTTAACCATAATTTCTGCAGGCAATAAAGGCTTCACTATACTGAGCTTAATATTAGCCGTTATAGTGGGATTCATTTGGCATCGCAGTGTAAAGCTTGTATCTGTCGGAAATGAAATGCGTAATTTTAGTTCTTTTGAAGATTACCTAGAGCATGTTAAAGAGCAGATTCGTAAAGAAGATGAAGACCGTAAAAATATAGATAACTTTTAAAAGCTACTGCCCAGTTAAAGGAGCAGTGGTAGAGCTAGAGTCTGGAGCGATAGGAAGAGCCGTCTCAGTAGCTGAAAGGTTAGGAGTTACAGGCAATGTTGTCTGGGTTCCTAGATTAACATCGTTGCTTGTGGAAATCTGCTGTGTAGGTTGCTGTGCTGAAGCCATAGAGAAGAACGAGATAGCTCCTGATGCGGCCACTCCAAGAACGGCGATACTGGCAACTACTTTTTGAATTGTTTTACGGTTATTAATCATCATGATATTTTATTTTATCACACATTATCTTTCTAAGCAATTTATTGTCTGAATATATTGTCCGTAAAGCGAACCTGCTGGTTTGGTAATGTCAGTCTCGTATGATATAATGAATATATACACATTGAAAGAAGGTTAACTTATGTCAATCCAGACTCGCCAAGAGATTTACTTTACTAACAACACTCCTGAACTTCAGGTTGCTGTGCTTGAGCAGGTAAAGAAACTTACTGAAGACAACATTAAGTTGGAGAACGCTATTGGTTTCCAGCGTGCTTTCGGTCATCTAGATTTTGACGGCGAGTGGGGGTTTGTTCGCAGTGAAGTTGAAGATGTGTTGCTTCTTTCGGAAAACTTCCCTGAAGAAACTTTCACTTTCATTCGTTTTGAAAACCGCACTATCGCTACCGAGTTGGAAGATTTGACTGGTCGTTATTATAAGTGTGATGTTAAAGACGGAGTTCTTCTCAAAGAATACAAGCCTGCTCGAATCAGTTGGGTTGAAATTTAAAAACTTTACACTTGTAAACCTGTAAAGTTGTGCTATAATAAAAGCATTATGTTTACAGAAGAAGCAACAAATGCCGTCACACCTGCTGACGGTATTTTGCTGTCTAAAAATAAGCTCAGCATTATAGAGCAGAAAAACAAAACCAATTATTCTTTAACTAGAAAAGAATTGGACGATTTTACAACACATATGTCTTATTTTCTTTTCAACATGGTGCAACATAGTTCATCTACTGTAGAATTTAAAAACGCTATATTCTATCTTAATGAAAATCATAACATGAATGCTTTGCCTTGTGCAGCAGGTAATACTATTCTTGATGAGAGCATGTTTGAAAAATGGTTTACAGAGTGTAACGAATCTGAATCTTATTTAGAAGAAAATATTAACCATATTTTTAATACATATTTTTCTTTTGAGATAAAGCTTTCAAATGAAGAATATATTATTGTACAGCAACAGATTGCTGATGCAATACAAAAAAGAAACTGTAATGTAGATTTTCTTGATAAAATTTTTACACCTTCAGACAGGGTTTCAAAATCAGAAAGAATACAATTTAACTACTCTAATGAAGATTTAACGCATTCAGGGGATTTTGTATTATGGCAAGCAATAAGAGGTCTACTTTATTTTACTAATAATAACACTAGTACTAACCTTGTAAACAAAGATATCACAGAATCTACAGCTTATAGATTGTTGACATTATTTACAGATGCTCCAGATGATTTAGCTATGGTGGATTTTATTAAACTTTTGCCTTCAATGTGGCATTAAATTAAAGCGTTAACATATTCTTCAGGAAGAAGATAGACATCTACAGCTGTTTTAGCGAAGTCTTCCATTTGTTGGTAATCTTTGCGTAAAGATGACATAATAGTGATATATTTCTTTAAGCTAGATTCATTACCTCTTACTATCATGCTAAAAATAGGATTATAATGCATATTGTTTAACCATACGAGACATGTAAGCTCTTTAATATATAAACTTTCCTCAGCAGGTATCTCTCCCATAAAAAGATTATAAAACGTTTTGCTTATTTTATTCAAATCATCAGGCTCATATGTCCCACGAGTTTTTATTTTAAAACTTCTGTCTCTTTTTAAAACAGCTAAATCATCAATATGCCATTTCATATTTTTATGGTCGTCTTTGCTACAATTTTCTGCAAAAGCTATAGGATTTAAAACTGATGGAGATGAAACACTGTCATCCATCAGTAGCCTATGAACAATATAATAGTTGAAAGTTCTATCCTCATCAGTTGAAAGCATGTTCTTACCACTGTAAGTGGCTTTGAGTTCCCAACCTAGCTTTCCCAGCATACCGTTTGCTTCTACCATACGAACAATTATACCAGTTTTCGATTTTTCTCTGCCGATTTCATATATAGTTAATGATTTAAGGAAAAAATGAAAACTTCAGCCCGCTCAAGCAAAAAACATGTTACAAATATTACTCCAGAACAGAAAGAATCTCTTGACTTGGAAGCTAAAACAATTATGGAGTCTTTCGCAGAAAACATGCGTAACATAGTTAATGTTGAGGATGAAAAAAATGTCGCATTGTTACAAGCACATTTTGACTGGGCTAAAAAAGTTGTCACTTCAAGTAAAATAGAATACCTTGGCATGGTGAAAAAATATTCCACAGACCAGCGTAACTTACAAGCACTAAACAGTATCGAACCAGGTTTGCCTGCTTATATTAAAATTGTTGCCATGCGTAACATTGCTAAAATTAATTAAAAAAGTTTTTCTAAAACCAGCCTAAAAAGGCAATCTCGATTTTCTTAATGTCAGTACCCTGTGGTATAATTGTATTACACACAGAGAAAGAAGCAACATTATGAAGACCACGGTACTTGGATTCGACCAGCCTGACGAGCCAACCAACCTTGAGACTGTCACTATGACTATTGACGAAGCCTCAGTTCAGCACATTATGGGAACTTTGACTTCTCTATACGCTGACCCTCTGCTTGCTGTACTTAGGGAGTATTCTTCTAACGCTGTAGACTCGCACGTTCGTGCTGGAGTGTATAAGCCTATCGCTGTCACAATTCCTTCTGAATACAACACTAACTTTGTTGTTCAGGATTTCGGTATTGGTATGAGCAAAGATGATATTGCTAACATCTACTCACGCTATGGATTGTCCACCAAGGGAAATACTAACGCTGAAATTGGTGCTTTCGGTTTGGGCTGTAAGTCTGCCCTCGCTATTGCTGAGCGTTTCGACATTACGGCAGTTAAAGACGGAGTAGAAACTGTTGCTTTTATTCAGAAGAATAACAAGGGTGTAGGTGTTGTACACTTCGTTAGTGAAACTTCTACCTCTAAAGACAACGGGGTGGTTATCACTATCCCTATCAACCCTACACAGGTAGGTCGTTTCGCTGATACGGCTAAGACTTTTTTTGACACTTGGGCTGTAGGTTCTGCTCTTATTAACGGTGAGCCTAACAAGGCTGTCCAGTATGGTAGTGGCTGGATTGAGATTGCTCCTGCTGGTTCACCTATTGCTTGGGTGAACCTGAACAAGACTGCTTCTTTTCAGACTTACCGTTCATACAACAACCTAATCAGTAATTCTACTTTCATCATTGGTGGTATTGGCTACAGCCTAGAGCGTGTAGGTCGTGCGGATTTCCCATTTGAGACTAACGACTACAAGAAGTTGTCTAACATTGTAAACGGCAACAAGTTGATTGTGAACCTGCCCATTGGCTCTGTAGACCTCACTCCAAGCCGTGAAGCCATTATGATTACAGACAAGACAGTCAAGTCTATTAACAGTATGATTACCGATATTGCTGAGAACATTCGTGCTACCGTTACTGACTACCTTCAGGGGCTAACCATTGACGAGGCTTTGCGAGTCTATGCTGGAAACTTCCACCTGTTCGCTGATGAAGTAGATTTGACTGGTAGCGGTTACAGCTACCGTCAGAACGCTCGCACTCGTCGCCCAGAGTTTTACGGTGTGAAGTACCAGAATGAAGAAATCCCCACTTGGATTGATGTTACCGACAAGTCCTACTATGAACTTAACAGCATTGAGGGTCAAGCCCTAGGTTTTTCTGAAAAGGCAACTCGTGTTTACACTATCAACTCTCTCAACACGGTAGGCTACTCGGGAAGTTCTACTCCTGACAACATTATCGTTGTTGCTGACAATGTTGATGATGTAACTACGGATACTTTCCGTAAGAACCTGCGTGACTACGCTAAGGCAAAATATGGTCGTACAACTGTTAATGCCGTATTTACTGATGATACGGCTCTTAACAAGTGGGTCAAAGCAACATACGCTGAAGTAACTTTCGCTGACTTTGTTGAGACTGCTCGTAAATACCGTACTGCTAAAAAGTCTGAAGCCCAGACTGGTAGCAAGCGTTCCGCTGTGTCTTACGCTATGACTGACCTTAACCCTACTTCTGCTAACTATGAAACTATCGTTAAGGTTAGTGCTGACGCTATCAAGAATGACGGTAAAGATGTTATCTTTGTTAGTGCTGATGTAGACAAGTTGGTAAACTTTGTAGACCCTTGGACTGCGGTAGGAGACACTCTTAAAGGCGGAAGTAGCACACATTTTAGTAGTTCTGGATTCGCTGATTTTGCTTACAAAGCGTTCGGTTCTAAGCAAATTGTTTTCATCAACAAGGGTAAGAGTTCTGCTGCTTTTGTTAAGAAGTTCCCTAAGGCTGTAGCATACCAAGACGCTATCATTACTTCTGTAAAGCAAGTAATCAAGACGGGTGAAGGAGATATTCTCGCTGGTGTTGCTAGTGCTGTTTACAATATCGCTGATAATGGTACTTTGCTTTCCTATTCAGCACAGTTCCCTTTCGCTGCTGACTCACTTAACGCTTTTGGTGTAGTAAACAACATTAAAGATGTTGCTGTCCGTACTGCTTTCGCCTCTATGGGTGCTAACAATAAAATGACTGCTATTGCTCGTATGCTTAGCGAGATTAACATTCAGTCTAATGTTTCTCTCAACAAGTTTTATGGTCAGATTCTTGACTTTGCTTATGGCAAGCGTTTCAGCCTTATCAACCGTCTAGAAATGGGTCGTTACTACCAGACTCTAAAACTTGACGAGAATGATGTCAAGCAGTTGGTTGCTTTAATTAACGCTTGCTAAAAACCTCAGCAACTCCCCCACCTGCTTTTCTTTGTGTGATTGTTTCAGCGGGTGAGGGAGTTCGCTGTATGTAAAGCTTTTTCGCTTTATGTGCTATAATCATTATATGAGTGATTACGGCAAAGCAGTTGAGGTGGCACTGGCCGCCCATGAAGGTCAGACAGACAAAATCGGCGTGCCATATTTTCATCATGTCCGTGCGGTAAGTGAACTTGTACAAAAAATGCCTTCATATGCTTCTTTCACAGATGAAGATAAACTTAACTCTATAATTGCTGGTCTGCTTCATGATGTGGTTGAGGACTCTGATATAACAATTATAGATTTAGAAAATTTAGGATTTAACAAACAAGTTGTCTTTGCTGTTAAACTTTTAACTTTTGTGGAGCGTTCAGACCGTATCGCATATTATGAAGCCATAATGTCTGACCCTGTTGCTCGTTTAGTTAAAACTGGAGATTTAGCACATAACAATCTTTACTCTCGTAGAGTGGGTTTACCTCAAGAGCATCAAGATAGACTTGCTAAAAAATATGAAAAAGCTATAGAAATTATAGTTTTACCTGAAGACTATGAAGTTTTTGTCTCTGTGATAAACAAAACTGATTAGTAAAAATTAGGAATAAATATTTTTTTATGCTACAATAAGAATGTATTGCTTTTCACAGCCAATTCCAAGGAATAGCTCCGATTAATAATACATCACTAATATATTAGAAGGAAAACATGTTAATTAAGAAAGTCGCACCTTTTGCAGCTGTCGCTCTTGCTGGAGCACTACTGCTAACTGGTTGCACAAGCACAGGTGCGGACAAGCCAGCAGCGTCCGCAACCACATCAGCAGGAGTAGTCATCTCAGGCGTACAGCAGAAGTTGGTTGATGTATTGTCAGCTTCAGAAGCTAAAATGCTTAAAGATGGTTACACTGAAACAGCTACAGATGGAACTACAAAGATTCTTATCGCTTATGACCCAGCGACTAAGCGTACCACTACTGACCAGGCTGGCACGGCAACTTATGTTGACGGTGCTAACGGTGTAGCTCCAACTTCAATCAAGGGTTACCTTGAGTCACAGGTTGCTACTGTAACTGAGAAGGACGGCATTTACACTGTAACTGTCGCTTCCAGTGCAGATTCTACTCTAACGCTAACCGTTAAGGATGGCGTTGTTGTTGCTATTAAGTCTGCAACAAAGGGTGGAGCAAGCTGGGATGGTACTCTAGCTTACAAGCTAACCGACGATGCTAAGAAGGCAATCGCTAACGCTACTGCCGCTCCAGTTGCTGAAGCTCCAGCTCCAGAAGCAACTCCAGCTGGCTAACAGTTAAAAAGATTAAACCGCTCTCAGGAAACTGGGGGCGGTTTTCTTTTTGTTAGATATATGTTATAAAACTTTTGGAGAAGAGAATGTCTCATTGCACACACGCTCAAGGTCCAGCGTCATGTAAAAGTCCTACATGCCCAGGTCGTCAAGAATATTTAAAACTTTTAAAAACAGGTAAACTTGTGCCTACCCAGTTTGAAGAAGAAACTGCTACAGATTTTACTATAGCTGAATATTTCAAAGATGAATATATTCCTGATGCTCCTCAAGAACTAATAGAATTAGCTTATGATTTTATGAACTATGCTGATGAAATAACAATAGAAAACCATCATAAAGTTGGACCTGAAATGATTACACTTGCAGACATGCTTGAAAACAACAAACTTTTCAGCAACAATTGTGGGCCTACAACTTGGGCTATATTAGACGATTTGAGAAACGAAGAAATCGCAGGATACTCTTTCAAAGAACACACTTTAACATACAATGAAGGAGTACACGTTGCAGTGCTTGCCACTTCAGATTCTGGCGAAGAATATGTTATAGATTTTACAGCTAAACAATATTACAGTAAGCTTCCATGCCCTCTTGTAGAGAAGCGTGAAAACTGGGAAAAGTCTATAGATACTTATGTGAGCATGCTTTATAAAGATTCTCGTAAAAACAGTTAAAGTTTTACATTCACGTGGTAAAATAAATAAATGGATGATAATGAAGACAGCTGGCTTCCCGATGAAGCTGACGCTATAGATTTAGAGAGTCTTCCAGCTCCGAAACCTAACTACCGTAAGTCTGCTGTGCAGGATGACAGTACAAGTTCTTCTTATGACAGTTACGGTAGCGATGCTCCTACTGGAGGGTTCAAAGCGAATTCTAAATTCGCTAAAAGCTATTCTAACAAGCCTAAATATGCAACTCCTGATGACACTCCCAGATATTCATTCGGTAGCTCCACAGGCTCATCTAGCAATGATGAAGGTAAAAAGAAATACCCTGAGAAGAAGTACCCTCAGAAGAAGCAGTGGAAAAAACCTGAACCTAGAGACTTTGATGAAAACCCTGTAGATGAAGAAGAAAGGGTTAGGCTTCTAAAGCGTGCAGAAATGACTGCAGTTTGGCATCTTGCCCGTCGGGACATGACGTATAAGCAGGTGGAAGAGAAGCTTAAAAAGAAAGGCGTTTTTCCTCCTGATGTTATACAAGAAATGATGGACAAATGTGTCGCTCAACGTTGGGTTGATGATGAACGTTATGCTGAAAGTTTCGTCCGCTCCAGAAGTGAAGACCGTAAGCTTGGCAAGAATGCTATACGTATGGAGCTTATCAAAAAAGGTGTCGACCGTGACCTTATAGATAACGCTTTAGAAGAAGTTAACACTGACGATGAGTACCAGCATGCTTTAGAGCTTGTAGAGAAACAACTCCCCCGCACACAAAATCTTGAAAAGCAGAAACGTGTAGCTAGACTGTTAGGCATGCTTGCCCGTAAAGGTTACAGTAGTAGTGTTGCTTACGCTGTAATCCGTGAAGCTATCGATGCAGAGATTATTGACGACGATTTAAGCTAGCCCTTGTTAGATATATATTAACCCATAAGCAAGGATTTTTTAATGTCTCACGTTCTTTATAATGCTCACAGTACTTTTCCTATTACAGTTGTTTGTGAACGCCATGACTGGAAAAAATGCCCAGAGCATAACCATTTGACAGACAAAATGCCTAAACATTATGCTGAAAAGCAGGAAGCTCTTGTTGCTAGTGTAGAAAACCCAATGTATGGGTCAGAAGAAGAAGCTATATCTGGAGTTAATCAAGCATACTATTCTTTCAAAACTGCAGAAGCTAAACGTGAACGTAGAGGGAAAGTTATTAACGCTGTTGTAGGTATAGGAAGTACAGGTTTAGCAGTTGCTTCTGTTTTTACAGGGATGTTTGTGTTAGCATTGCCTGTAATAGTTTGGGGTGGCTGGAATGCGAAAGAATTATTATCTAAAGACTAGCCTTGTTTGATTTATGTTAAACAATCTGATATACTGAACATATAACCTGTTGAGACCTTGATGCATTTGACATATGCAGTTTTCTCACTTTAACATTTAGGATAACAAATGACTACACAGCCTTACATGCAGCTTTTTATTGACGCTATTGCACAGTTGCAGAAAGACCACCGTTTTCTAGATAAGAAAAAAGCAATCAGTGATTCTAACCCTCGCAAACCTAAACTAACCATGATGGATTCACATTACTTCCAAATCCTACCAGCACTCATTTACAATTTTGAACGCATCGTTGAAGAAATCGAAGACGGCAGTGAACCTTTCGACACTGACATCACTCTAGCTGAAACAATCGTCAAAGTAAACGGACGCTAACCACCCTTCAAAAGTTGTGAATGTCAGTCCCATCTGTTATAATATAGATATGGCTAATAACAAGAAGACTAAGAAACAACTCGGCATGCTTAACGATGCTGTGCGTAATGCTCACGCTGCTGAACTCGCACGCTTGTTCCGTGAACGAGCACGCAGTAACGCTAGTGGTGTTCATGCGAACGCTGGAGAAAAGCGTACCCGCACTCGCAGTGCAGCGAAAGCCAAAGCAATGAAAGAGTTTAGTTAAAAACTTTTCAAAATTTGTACCATTTTCGTTTACCAAGTGATATACTAAAAACATGAAACGATACGGCAAAGTCAAAGAAGAAGACCTCATGTTCATCCAGAAAACCACTGGACTGCATCCAAGTGAAATAACTTCAGTGTTATACCATTTTGCAGACTTAGGCTACATGCTTGTCAAGCCAAGCGAATTGAAGCCCAAAGTAAACAACATGCAAGAGTTAAACCTTCTACCTGTAGGCACAGTAATAGGTATCGAACGACCTAACAGCATGCAAACATGGACTAAAATTAGCGACAGTTATGACCTTGACGACTGGGACACTGCAAGCCATGCAAAATTCGACCCAGACTGGCTACCAGCAGTAATACTATGGAAGAAATAAACCCAACAGTAACTGCAAGCCTTACACCGCTTGTAAAAGAAGAAATAGCTCAACTGTCACAACAGTTAAAAACAGAAAATCTTGAAGGTTTCATAAGCTGCCAAATTACAGGCTACCGAATGGTTTTCAACCTTAATACTCCCTGGCGTTTAAATGACAGTGATGAAATGTTCATATCATTTGATTACCTTCACTTATTTGATTTGAACCTACTGACAGCACAAGTTGAGAACCCAGAATTCACTAGCTTAATGCTGAACACTGGAGAATCATTACAAGAATATGTAAACATTATGGATAGCTATAAACTTGGAGATAAAAGTTTTAAAACAGTGTTAGAAGTATTGCCTTTGCTAGTTAAAACTTTACGTAAACAATTCAACCATTACAATCATACAATGACTAAAGAAGACCTAACCATATGGGTGATAATGACTCGACTGTCACAGTCAAACTTCCTGTCATACAAACACAAAAAACAGTTTGTTGAAGCAATCACGCAGTCTCAAGATTTGAATACTCTCATCACTATGTTTCGAAGTAACCTAGTTAAAGAAAACAATAATCAGCCTTTACCTTTAAACTTCGCTAAAGAAACATCAGAGTTACCTCAAGACTGGGTGGCAACATTATTACCTATAGCAAAAACTGTTTAAACAACGTTAACCGCTGCATAAAAAAACAACATATTGACAAAATAATATGAAGAGTAGAATTAAAAATAATTTTTAAGTTTTCCAGTTGACTCATGAAAACAATGCAGGGCAAACCTTCGCTAAAGAGTTAATCCACAAAGAACACATGGAGCATTATTCTCTTCAACTTCTAGACACACTATGCAAAACTCTGCACTATTAGAGTCATTATAACCACAGTCTGTAAGGTCGCTAATGTCAAAACCACATAAACTCACATTGCTGTTACAGTTACAGTATATATGGTCGATGCTGTCATCCCCATTTAACGCTTTAGGAAGAATGCCAGTTTTAGATAAAGTTTTAACCATACAACTATTATACCATATTTAACCCGTGTTGCCTTAAAAGTTTTATAATGCTATAATAGGTTTAGAAACTATAAACTTTTTTAGGTTGGGTTAAAGGTTAGGATAAAACTATGGAACAGTATGTAATCCCCCAGCTGGGTAAAACATACGTTCGTGCTGACTACCCTGTTGGTTCCAAAGTTCTTGTCCGCCTTCTTCGCTCTACAACAGCTCAAGCACATAGTTTACGTACACTTTCAACTGAAGGAACTATCATAAACTATGTATCTTATGATGACACAGACAACGCTTACGACCAGGTAGAAGTTGAATGGCACTTAGACTTCAGGGATGTGAAACTTGTTGTTATGTTGCAAAACATTATTCTTGTTGAAGATTTAGGCATTTACAAAGCAAATGAGCATCAACAGCGTGCAATAAAATTTGCTATGCTTGACATTGGAGGTTTGCTTCAGCCTAGTGTTAACACATGGGAAGAATGGTTTGAATTAGAAATTGATTTAGACCGTAAAGTTGCTTTAATTAAAGCAGGAGTCCCTATCGACAACATAAACGTCTATGATGAGCTTTCTTTAGAAGAGCTTTCAAGCTTGAAACAGTTCCTGCGGGTTTTAGAGAAAGAATAAGTTAACCAACAATTCACTTGACATATGTTGCACGCTTGTCTAACCTCATGCTATAATTAGTTTACAGTTTAGGCCTCAGGCGGCTGTGATTGCTATGGTGAAGAAATCGCACTTATCAAGGGAGCAAACATTGAGTGAGTTGTTCGGAAATCCCGAACATGTCGGAAACCAAAAACATATGCTATACACAGCTACTGCTATAGATGTTATTGTCAAAAGTTTACAAAACACAGTATAGATTTTATTCTACTCTGCTGTAAAGTAATTTGCGTTTAATATTAATTAGAAGTTTTGATGACAAGTTCCAATAATGTCAAAGGTAATGCTAGATTTTATTAACACCACATGGTACAATATTTAACGTCAGTTTTCAAAATCAAAGGGAATGAACATGGGTAAAGGTTTCAGCTTTGAAACAGTGCATGGTTTACTTTTTGACGCTGCAGGAAACAAAGTAGGTGCAACAGGAATAGTCACTTCAGATGAAAAACTTCGCATGAGTGACCCGAACGCTACACCAGAGTTCCTACAAAACGTGTATGACTCTAATGACGGTTTTATTCGCATGATTATTTTATCTCACCCTAACGTGTTTTTTGCTACACGTTTCATGTATGAGCTGGACGCTTACCCTGACAATTTCCCTATTGCAGAGTTCCCTTCAGTGCAGAACAGATTTGAAGAATATGTACAGTTTCTTGCCCTTTACAGTTTAAATGCTGAAGATGTAAATAGCATGCCACGCAATTGGGTTAAAGGGTTGTTAAACAATGAGTAATCCTCCTTCACGGTATGATATTGGTTTGCAAGGTATTCGTGGGAACCTTATAGATGGTTTAGCTGTTCTTGCTGGAGCTCCAAACCTTACCGATAAAGAACGCCTCAAAATTCTTAACAATGTATGCCGTTCAAGTGTTGTATCTCCAGAGTTTCTAGAACAGATAGCTACCGACAGCTCGCATGAGTTACGTGTCATGGCTGCACGCAGTTTAAACACCCATGAACAGTACCTGTCATGGCTGCTTTTTGACGACAGTGCACCTATAGCTTTCACTGCTTTTGACAACCCTTCAACACCTATCGTTTCTGTACTTTTGAAAGAACATTTGTTAATGCCTGACATTCCTGTCAACTCTTGCGTGACTGTTGTTAAACGCAAACAAGAATTTAATGAACTTGTTGAATCTTTCAATGCAGAGTTGAAAGACATTATGGGGTTACCTCTTGACTGGTTTATGAAAACTTTTATACTACCTGCAGGTGTAGACAATGTTAAAGGATTGATTAACCAGTCAGTCGATAGAAGGATTTCATGAATGTAGATACTGATGATGTCAACTTAGTGAAAGACATTAACCTACTTTTTAACGGCAGTAACATGTCGTATGCTCAGGATTGTTTAGTGATTGCTCCAGAGTTTCTTGTTGAGGTTGCGAAACATAGGCAGACGTTTGTGCGTTCCGTAGCTGCAGACCATCCTAACACTCCAGCGGCAGTTTTAGCTGAACTTGTTGAAGATGAAAGCCCTATCGTATATTATGCCGCTATGGGTAACCGCCATACGCCTTTCTACGCTGTTTTCATGAAATGGTATGAACTTATGCCTGACCATGATGTGAACGAGTTTCCAGTCGTTTTAGGGCGTAAAGAAGACTACCTGAGCATGATTACCCAGTTAGGGTTGACAGAAGATGACGTTGCAACTTTACCTAAAGACTGGATTGTGAAAGGCGTCGTCCAAAACATTAAAAAAGTAGCTGTATAGTATTTGGTTATTTTTTAGTATAGCTATTTTGCAATAATGACAAGTTGCTCTTAAATACATTATTTTTGCAGTAGGTTTTCTAGTAGCTTTACAGCATTTTTAGAGCAGCTCGTATTTTATAGGAATAGTCCTTATGTTGAAAGCAATTCGGCTGCGTGATTTTCTTTACAGTACCTTTACAGTATCTTTTATAGTGGATAATTAAGACTGTGATTTAAAAGTGTGAGTATAGTGACTTTATCCCAACTATTATTGGCTGTCGCAAACTATAGTTAGTGTTAGTTTTACTGACTAATATATGAAAACTGGTTTGCTGTTTGTAAAAATAACTTCTCATGCTATAATTAACTTATGTCTACTTCCATTCTGTCTGAAACTATTACAGTTGGCCCTGTGACGCTCTCTGAGAGGGATGAAGTAGATAATCGGGTGAATGTGCAAAGCACAAATGTTGAAGCTGTTACAGAGCCGTTTAAGGCTCTAGGTAAGTCGAAACATATCATAGCAACACCTAAAAGCACACGTGTTGTTGTAAGTTCAAACACTGCAGTAACTGTTTTAGAAAATGTCGCTATACCTAAAAACCTTACCCCTTATGCTACCGCAGAACGCCACTATTTTGAACACCGTTCCAGCCTCCGCAGTTTCACGCAAATACGTCAAGACCCTAAAAATGTTAACAATTTTAAAACCAACAGGGAAGAATACCGTAAAGTAACTAACCTTATACGTCAACACAAACTACAAAACGTTATTATTCCAGTAAAGAAAAACAGTGACCCTAAAAGCGACTGGGTTAGTTTCCGTATTAAAAACTTCGACATTGTTCTAGCAGACAAGAACGGGGAATATGACTATTCTTACGGTTTGGACACTACATTCAGCATAGAGTTATTTTCTTACGACATTTTTGACCAGAATTTAGACTCAGCAGATTTTTACTCTCAACAGTTGAACCTGCTGTTCAGCGTAGGGGGCAGGCTTAACTTTAACCATGGAGCTACAGATTACGATTTCGGGCATCAAGGTTTAGATGAAGCAAACATTGCAAAAATGTTTGACATGCTTGCCAGTATGCGTGACAAAGTTGAATCCGCTTTTAGCCAACGTGGAGTCAAAATGCAACCGCAACATTTCGCCAGCATGCTCATTATGGCTAAACTTTTACGTGCAGATTTAGTCAGAGGAAGCTACAAGCAGTGGGTTGCATACATGGTTAAAGGTTTCACTCTTCCTGAAATCATTTATGCTTTCAGTATAGAAATGATTAGCGTCAACAAAGGCAACCCTGTCCCTGTGAAACTAGTTCGTGAATACATGCAGTTACCTGCAGAATGGGTCAAAGCAATCCTTACCCAATCATGAAAAATAACCAAAATAACTTTTAAGGAAAATAATGTCTTACCGCAATGTTCAACCTTCCACTCCTGACTATGACAGTGACGCTCGATGGCAAGGCACAACATTTGAACGCAACCTTGCATGGATTCAAATTCAAATACCTACTGCTGACCTAAACACGTGGACTCCTGAAGAACTCGAATCTTTCAGTAGTATTGTAGCTCGCCATTGTTGCAGCGTGTGCGGACGTTGGGATGATGAAGGATGTATTGGAGGCTGCTAATATACAGGCTTCATATGATAAATACTCTCTTCTCAAATAAACCATTCATGTCAAAACATTATCTTGAGCCCAACTTTTATGGTAAACTGGTCCTATGGTTGAACTGTTCGGAAATACCGAACAGTTGCATTAATCATTTGTAAAGGAGTAATTCGTGGAACCTGAAACTGTAAACCAGTTCCGCCAACATTGGCTTGAAGCAAACACGGATTCTTTCCCAGACCAAATAACACGCCAATCTTTAGAAGCATTAGCACACCAAGGTAACGGCATTACAGAATTTTTAGAAATCATTAAAGAAGGCAATGATGAGTAAACATAACAAACTTGTTTGGACTACAAAAGACGGTCAACAATTAACCCCTTGGCAGATTGAGTCTTCCCACCGTAAAAACATTTTGAACTCAACCATTAAGAAAGCACGCCAACAAATCACTAACCATGAAGTGTACACTGACGCTCAAATACTTACAGCAATCATGGCTAAAAATCCCGTTATCCGTGAAATAGCTTCACTTGAAGGCTACATGTGTTCCGTAATTGCTTTAAATGAGTTGGGCTTTAAAGGCAGCTGGGAAGAGTACGAAAAATATGTCGACTCTCAGGAGTTTTAAATTATGACTAACATTGACCCGACAGAATTTGATTCAGAAGTCACAGCATACCCTGTGAAGACTCCACATTCTGATATAGAGTTAGAGCTTGCAGGAAAAATTACAGAAGCTTTAGAGCCTTTCATGGACACTAACCGTCCTAAAGTCATTGACGCTATATGGGCTGCCACTGTGGCTGTTGCTTCATGGGTTGAAACGCATGATAAGGCGCTTTTAGATGATGTTAAACAAGTAATTCAAAACCGTGTTGATGATTTAAAATCATGCCATAAAGATGATGACTGTGAAGCTAACGCTCATGGAGCATGGCTTGCTTTGGAAGATGTTGACTGGCACCTTGCAGGTGGTAAAGAAGCTGACGACAGCGTTAACAGCCTAACTGACCAGTAGTTAATCCATGTCAAAAGTATACCGTTTTCAGTATAGTTTTGCCACAGCCTGAGCATTTCTTTTAATGTCCGATAGGAACATAAAGGAAGGAAGTTTTTTATGGTTTACAATGCTAACGATAACGAAACAGTAGACAACATTCAATATGACGCTGTTGAACTTTCAGATATTGGTGAAACTGTACAGATACGTAAAGTGTGGATGCCCACTGCACAAGCATGGTCTCCTGTATACACTTCGTTAAACACTCCTTTCAGTTTCGACCATTACACTTCACCTAGACTTCCTGTAGACCTTGGACCTTTCAACCTTGATTTTGTAGAAAACATTCCTAGAGTTTTAAGGTTAACAATCAAACCTGTAGGTTCGTTAATTTTACATATACCTGAAGAGCTCAACCCTGCAGTTAGTTTCATCAAACAAGTTGTTGAATATGAAATGATGGTCAACCCTAACCTTGAAGACTGTGAAGTGCATGTAACTACAGATTATGGTTTTGTTCCAGCGAATGGGACACAACGTTTTCCAGGATGGCATGTGGATGGTTTGCAAGGAGGTAAGTTTAAAAACAAACTTGTAGCTGAACATTCCTATATTGCAGCAACTAACAATCCTACAGAGTTCTGTGTGCAGCCTTTCTTCATTAAACATTATGATGAAGATGTGACAAACTTTTTTAAAACTTTTGACCAGCAGGCAAAAAATGTAAACATATATAGATGTTTACCAAACCATTTATATTTGATGGATGCATACATGGTTCACCGTACGCCAACAATCATCCAAGATACTCACCGTGGGTTTATCCGCATAACTGTAGCTAACGCTCCACTACCTATAGAGCATAACACTTTAAACCCTATGTTGGGACAGTCACGCCATGAGTTTAAACTTGACATTCGGGATTGGCTTCGTGAACCTGACCAGCCAATTGTTTACGAGTATTACGGTTTGGAAGCAGGTAATATCACGGTAGAGCAGATAGCTGAAATGAATGCTAACAGCTTTAAAACCTTTAACCAGACACACGCTTCAGAAGATAGTAAAACCCTCTCAGAAGTCAACACAGCCTCTCCTAGCAGTAAAGAAACTTTACTTGAGAAACGCAACAAAGCCGTGCAAGACATTGGAACGTTTGAAGATAAACCTTTAACTCCAGGTGTCACAATAACAGCTGAAAGCAGAACATACCCTAAAGTGCAACCCCATTCACCAACATATCGTGACATGGTGGAAGAATTCAACCCATACAAATACACTAACCCTAGAATACCTATCGATTTAGGTGTAGCGAATGTTGAACAGATACAAGCCACGCCAAACACTTTACGTATGCCTCTCAAATGGTGGGCTAGTGAAGAAATACATATACCGAAAGAAATGCTTCCAATAAAAAGTTTGCTAGAAAGAATATTCACTTATGACAAATGTCACAATCCTCTATATTTTGAACAAGTAGCACACATCACTCATGACACTCGTGAAGTGGAGCCAGGGAAAACACACCGTTTCCCAGGTTTTCACGGTGACGACCTACAAGGCGGAGCGTTCCCAGAAAAAGAAATAGCCGCACATTCATATATTCTGACAACCAACCCTGCAACAGAGTTCTGTCTGCAGCCTTTCTTTGTCGCTCATGTGGATGACAGTTTTGAACGTCATTTTACAGAGTTTGACAAGCAAGCTTTAGAGGAAAACATTTACACTGTAAAATCTGAACATGTATACCTTATGGACCCGTACGCTGTACATCGAACCCCTTTAGAAGCTGGTGAAGGTTTAAGAACTTTTCTTCGCATAACTTTCTCCACGCCAAACATGCTGTTGCCTCATAACACGTTGAACCCTATGTTGGCTGACCGTCAGGAAGAATATGAAAACCTGCCTATGCCTCACCTGCATGAAACCCGTTGGACTCAAGCTTCAGACAGGGAATTGCCTCACCAAATGTATGGCATTTCACGTTAACTTGTTAATATACAGTTAACGTCTTTAACCTGTTTTCAGTATGAACGTTCCGAAAGTTGCGCTCTGACGCAAATCTGCACGAACGTGCATATTTAGCATGTAGCATCTTCATGCAAGTAGTGTTTAGTTTTAAACTATA
>ERZ1034365.172-NODE-172-length-36351-cov-5.229255_pt1 | contig 36351 bp, 51 predicted proteins | sample MGYA00520615_ERZ1034365 | MGnify/ENA primary metagenome ERZ1034365 (study PRJEB33736, sample SAMEA104284505) | Azolla filiculoides | biome: Urban; feature: Water surface; material: Ditch water | place: Netherlands | collected 2015-10-28 | depth 0-0.1 m ...
GATATGTTTGGTTGCGAACCTATGAAATCATTTAAAGAAGAGTTTGAACACATAAAAGTATTCTATAAATATTGTGAGCCATTCATAGGCAATTTGCCAAGTTTTATAAAAGGAGAATAGCATGAAATTTAAAATAGGCGATTGGGTAAGAATATCCGGAACAATTCAAAGAGTTGTAGAAATTAATCCACCTACGGATTATGCTCAGTTCTTTGATATAGATATGGTAGAAACTGAAGATGATTATGTATCCGCTGAAGTTGTAGAACTTTGGCAACCTAAAGAAGGCGAATGGTGTTGGTATAAAAATAATTTAGTTAAAATTATTGATATTACTGATTGTATTTATGTTAAAGCTACACCCGCATCATTTATGGACCGGTTTGTATTTTTTGCGGATTTTCTAGAATGTGAGCCATTTATAGGGCAATTACCTAGTTCTGTAAAGGAGAATAAATGAAACGAATAGAAAAACAAATAGATATACCATACGATATAGCTGCTAATACAATATTAGACTTTAAAGGCTCTTATAAGAACCTATTGATTTATTCAAATGTAGATTACGAAATACAAGTAATGGATTATACTTTTGAATTTCAACCTCAGCACTCACTATATGAACTATCATCTTGCGAGTTGTATGTAATCATAAAAGGAGAGTAAATGAAAAAGAAAGAGTTAAGACAACAGATTATAATAGTAAATGACATTGCTTTAAGGCTTCAAGAAAAGCTGTCTTTAGTGGCATATGAAAATAGAAGAATGGAGGATTTTTTAATTAAAATTGGATATACACAAGATGATATTTCTGGTATTGTACTAAATAGTTATGATAATGAAATAGAAGATTTAAATAAATCTCTTACTATGGTTAAACTAGAAAACCAGATGTTAAGAAAAACACTGTATAGTCAAGAGGAAGAACTTAAAAACTATGACACCTTATGGGGTATGTACGCTGAATTAAAAAAAGAAAATAAAGAGCTACTAGTGTCTATAAGTGAAACCAAAGATGATTATAGAAAAAAACATAACTTATCAAATCCATTTGATAAACTACCTGATTGTTTAATAAATAAAGGAGAATAAAATGAGATATGAATTAACAAAATTAAGTTCACCAGGTTACACATTTGAAACAACTCATCAAAAATTAATTTATTCTCAACTTGAAAGTGCAATTTGTACAGATTGTTTAAATGAATGTGAAAGTGTGCTAAAAAGAAAAGAAATACAAATTAGTGAACTTTGGAATTATTCTGAAAAATATGCTGATTTAACAGATTCTGCAATTAATCAAATGCTTATGACAAGTTGTGGAGCAGAATTTTACTTAGAAGAATTACAAGAAAAGGAATAATAAAATGTTAGAATGTCTTGTATTAGGAGATAGTATTGCTCAAGGTATTAGTACTTATTTACCAGAATGTCAAAAACAAGTGAAGGTAGGAATATCTTCACCTACATTTAATAAATGGTATATAAAGAAATCATCTAGCAAATACATAGTTAGTTTAGGTTCAAATGATTTTGGAGTAGATACATACAATGAACTACTTAAACTAAGAAAAACATTAGATAATAATGTGGTATGGATAATACCTAATAAAAATCAAAGAGAAGCAGTCTTTAAAATATGTAATGAATTCAAAGATACTTATATTGATATATCTAAAACATCAATGTCAAAAGATAAAGTTCATCCTACACAAAATGGTTATAAAAAAATAGCAAAGAAAGTAAAGGAAAATAAATGAAAGTACTATACGCAAAAGAATATATGTACAGAGTACTATTTGTAATTGAACGAGAAGGTAAAATTATTAACTGTTATAGAAGTTCTGGATTATCTGGGACAGGACATAAAGGTATTATTTTACCATTTAGTGGATTAGAAGATAAAGTACGATTATCAAGTAATCCTGGTTATATTTATAAAGAAATGTTTTTCTGTGGTAGGTATATTGATCATTATAAAGATCTTTCAAGATACCCTGATATTGAAAAAATCATGAGTGAAATACAAGAACTTACAAAAGATATTAAACCTGAACCAACGGAAATAAATTCTACATTAGAGTTAGCTAAATTTGCTAAACAAATTAATAAAGAAATGACTAAAGTAACAAAAGATAAACAATCTTATGACTTTTGTCCAACAAATTAGGAGAAACAAAATGAGTAAAAGAACACTAGCAGAAAAATATAATAAATCGACATCAAACTTTTATGTTATGAAAATTATGAACCCAGATAAATATCGGTTTATTTTTGGATTTTCAGAAAATCCTGAGAAATCTTTAAGATTATATTTAGAATACGTAACTGATTTACAGCATAATTTGCTTAAGTTATGCCAAACAATTCCCACGAAGTACTTAAGAACATTAATTGCTGAGGTTGGTTACTGCGAAAGTAGTATATACATGGTACTTAAACAATTATATAAAGTAATTGATGAGGATAATTTTACAACAATTAAATTAGAACAAATACATAGACACATTGCTTTAACTGAAATTGCAACAAAATGGTGTGAAGAACATCCAACATTACTTAAAGTAATTTAATATGACAAAGTTAAATGTACTCGACTGTAAACAATGCGGTTCAGATTTTTATACGTTAACTTATGAAAAAGAAAAAATGTACTTAGGTTGGCATTCAAAATTAGATGATCCTTTAAAATTATTACACGAAAAGTGTTTAATTGAGGACGCATTAATTGTTAGGTGTAATAAATGCGGGTATTCGTATTTAACAAAAACGTTAGTAAATCAATAAATGAAAGGATATAAATGAGAACACACTTAGCTTTTTATAGACAAATTTACACAGAAATGTATAAATTTTACATAAAACAAGGTTTTACTGAAGATAAATCTTCACGTAAAGCTAATTTGTACGCGGTTAAAAATACACATACGTATTTTTCCAACCAATTTGTTAATGGGGAACTTAATAGTAACCCTTATGAAAGGAAATCAAATGAAAGCAACAGCTAGTATTAGATACAACGTACAGTCTGGGCTTCTACCTACAGATGATTATATGCTAGACGGTAGTGTTATGTACACTGAGTGGTGGAATGGTGAAGGAGTTGATGTTGAGTTTTATGATACAAATAGTAAAACTACTGATAAATTTTCAGTACATTTTTCCACGATTAAGTACTTAGCGGTTATAGCAGAGTTACTGTCTGATTTTGACTACGAAGATGTTTTAGACTTAAGTAGCCAATTTAAAAAAGACTCTAAAAGTAAAAATATCCGTGTACAAAAATTTAAGGATGATTATAATGAAAAGCCTGACATGCAATTTTAAGAATTTTTATAGTATATTTAGAGGAGTGCAAACTGAGTTTTCAAAACGATTATTGTGTAGTGACTTACTAGCAATAACTAATGGAAAAGAATTTGTTTCTATAAAAGGTGAGGATGGTATTTATATTGCTATTCTTAAAGAAAATTCCGTTCTATTTGTATATATGGACTATCGTGAAAATGAAAATTTTATATACGGTCATATATATGAACAAGCATACGTACCAATCGATTTACTTAAAATCTGTATTCTTAATGGTTGGTTAATAAATTAAAAAGGAGGTAAGTATGAAAAATGCTATTTTAGTCATTTTACTTATGTTTATCATATTTAGTACATCTGTTAATTATGTACAAAAAACTGCTATGAAACAGTACGAAACACTTATTCAAGAGCAAACACTTAAGTTGCAAGAACAAGACAAAATGCTTAAACGTTATAAAACACAGCATAATGTTGATAAACTGCACGAAAAACTTTTACGAGAGATGGGAAAGTAAAATCCACCAATCTTCCAATGATAATTGCTATTGCTGTATCAGAATCTTCTTTAGATTATTCTGTAAAGCATCCAGATAGTATTACACGAGGTATTGGTGGTATAAAAACGATTCATAAAACTAAAGCTAAACTTAATTCATTAATGGCAATAGAAGAAGTTTGGGAAAAGTATTTAACAATAAGCAACGGTGATAAACGTAAAGCACTAAAACTTTATAAAGGAACTAAACGTAACTTTAAAAGCTTTAATAGAACTTGGGCATTATACACTAAAGCTAAAAAAGTAATTAAGGCGCACTAAAGAAATATTTCGGTAGACTTTCAGTGCGGGGACCGGGGCGGAGCCCCTATTGCGTTTAGCAACTGCTTAATACATGCTAAACAATTTAGTTAAGGAGAACTAATGAAACACACGACTTACTTATATGGTACTACTGCAGATGACTTTGCTCAATTACCTTATGTAGATGCCATTAAACGAAAACGTGAACTTGGTATAAATTTACGAGGAGAGCTTATGCAAGTTCACTACACAGAGCGCGATGCGATTAGACTTAATGCTGTTTTAAAAGCAATTAAATTTAATGAACACTTATTAGCAGAAATGACTGACGATATATATAACTAAAGGAAAAATAATGACACTAGAACAAATGAACAAAATTAAAAAATGGAACTTACTTAGAGATAATAATAAATTTGATTATTCTCTTGAAACAAATATGTTTAATGAAGAAAATAGAGAATTTTATGAGATTTATAATGCTTACCTTATTAGTGAAGTACTTACGCTTGAAGCTATGACAAAAATGTGTGATGCTCATGCAGATTCAAATTTTGTACTTGGTGGCACAATTCATAAAGCATCTACATCTGTAATGACTCATAAAGATTACGACCACTACGCTTCAATACTTGCAGTAGCAAATCACGAAATTAATTTAATGACACAGTTTATTGCAGAAATCGTACCATTTGGTGGACTTGATTTAGATCATTGTTTAGAATTAGTTATTGAAGCTAACGAGCAAAAAAGTACAACTAGAAATGAGTACGGAAAAATAACTAAACCTGAAGGATTTATTGCACCTGATCAAAAAATTAAAGAGTACTTAATGGAATTAGACACAGCAGGTGTTTTATGCCACAACGACTAACGAGTTCTGTAAATAACCTTAAGACTTTAATTAGTCTTACAGGTACAAATGATAAATTAGATTTTATTGCTAGTCTTAATAAAAATAGCGATACTGATACACTGTATTTATTAAAAGTTTTACTCTCAAATGAATATATTTTAGGTATTAAAAAATTACAACCTATCGGATTATGTAATCCCGTTAATAAAACTAGCTATGAGAGCGTTGAGACGTTAATCGAACGGTTAAACGTATCAAACATCAATAAAAGTATAAAACACGATATAAACGCTCTATTAAAAGAATGTGACAAATCTGCACAGGATATTTTAATTGCTTTATTACAGAAAACTCTAAAAATTGGAATAACTTCTTCATCAATTAATAAAATCATCCCTAATTTTATACCTGATTTTAAAGTTATGTTAGCAGATACTGCAGATTTTGATACATTTACATATCCTGTTAGAGTTGATGTTAAGTACGACGGTGTTAGGTGTATTGCAAAAATTAAAGATGGTAATATAACTTTGTACACAAGACAAGGCAAAATTCTTAAATTCCCACGTATTGAAAAAGAAATTAAACAATTAGCTTCAAAACTAGATATTGATTACTGTTTTGATGGTGAATTAGAAACTATTAGCAATGCACGTACTGATGTATCTGGAATATGTAGTTCAAATATACATACAGGATATGATGGTATTGGTGATACTTTTATGAAGTACACTATATTTGATATTATACCTACTGATGTATTTGAAAGTAGAGGTAAAACAGATGTACTAAGCACCCGTGCTAAATTACTTAGTTCGATATTTTTAACACACACGTCAAAGCAGGTATTTGAGACAAAGTATCATTTATGTAATACAGAACAAGAGGTACGGGATTTAACAAATTCTTTAATAAATTTAGGATACGAAGGAACTATTATTAAAGATTTAAATGCTAAGTACGTTTTTAAACGTAATTCTGCGTGGATTAAACAAAAAGCAATAAACTCTGTATCCCTCTTAATTACGGGCGTTACTGAAGGTACGAATAAACGATTCGGTCACGTTGGTGCTTTAATATGTGAATCAAGTGACAAAAAATTATTAGTAAAAGTCGGTTCAGGTATGACTGATGAAGATATTGAATTATGGACTAAACATTCCCCAATAGGACAAATTGCAGAAGTGTTATTTAATGTAGTTATTAAAGGCCCCTCTGATGATGTTTATTCATTATTTTTACCAAGACTTGCACCAGCTAAAATTAGAATAGATAAAGACGAAGCAGACTCCTTTGATGATATTATGAAACAACACATAGGCAAACCAGAAATATAAAAGGCATATAAATGACAAAAAATAATGTACTTCAGAAAGAAGTAGAAGAATTACGTAATCATCTTTTAATACTAAAAGAAGAACTAGAAATACTAAAAGCAAAAGAAAAAGCTGTACAGGCGTACTTAAATCTTAAAATGCAAAATACTAAAAGTAGTTTAGTTTTTAGTACATTAAAAGAAGTGATTACAGAAATAGAAAAATAACTAAGACAAAAGGAGAAACAATGGCACTAGCAAAATTACAAATGAATAAAAGTGTTGCACCTAGAATTGCAATTTGTATTAAAGATACAGATGTATCCGCACTAAATGCTCAAGTACTTGTACAAAACTATATTAAACCATTAATTACGAATGGTGTTAAAAATGCTGGATCTATAATATTTATTGGATTACCAGTACCCGCAAATAAAAATATTACCAAAGCATTTGCTGATCCTGTAATTGAAGAACTATTAGAGTACTGTGATACAGTTGGTATATCTAAAATTGTAGTTGCAGATGCTAAGTACTTTGGATTTTTAGTACCTAAACATAAATGTGAAGATAGTATAGGCTTTTCATTTAAATGTACTAAACCAGGATATGAGCATATTCATGTACTTCCTACATTGCATTATAATGTTTTACATTTTAATCCAGGCAAGCGTTCACTGATTGATAGAAGTTTAGATGTACTAATGAATGTCATGCAAGGTACGTACGTAGAACCTGGTACTAATGCCATTACGTCTTACGTATTTTGTAAAGATTCGCAAGGTACTAATGATGTACTGCATAAATTAGAGAATAAACCATTTCTTGCTGTTGATATAGAAACTACTGGATTACGTTTTGAGCGTGACTCTATTTTAACTATTGCCTTTGCTGATTCACAACACAGTGGATACGGTATTGCAGTTGATAGACGTTACCATTCAGAAACTGATGAAATATCTATTATTAAAGCATTAAAAGATTTTTTCACGAGTACTGTAACAAAAGGTACAGAACTTAGATTTCATAACGGCTTATTTGATATTAAATTTTTAGTTAGACGTTTATGGATGAAGCACGATGATGATTACATAGGTATGCAAACTGGTATTGATGTCTTTAAAAATTACGTAGATACTATGATTATTACGTATTTAGCTACTAATAGTACAGTTCGTCCTGCACTTGGACTAAAAGTACTTACGCAAGACTTTTTAGGTAATTACGCTGTTGATACAAAAGATTGCACTATAATACCTATTGATGATTTATTGCGGTACAACATTGCCGATGTTTGTGGTACAAATTACGTATACGATAAGTACTACCCAATTATGGTAGCTGATGATCAATTAGACGTGTACAAAAAGATTTTTCAACCTAGTGCTGAGTCATTACTAATTATGATGATGACAGGCTTACCTATTGATATGGATCGTGTAAAAGAAGCTCGTATACAGTTACAAGAAACTGCTGATACAGCAAGATCTTTACTTAACTCATCTGATTACGTTAAAAGAGCTGTTGATATTATTAAAGATAATTTAGTACAAAAGTACAACGAATCACATAAAGTTAAACAAAAAACAGTCAATGACTTTGATGATACATTATTTATGCCTAGTAGTAATCAACAAATGCAAATTTTATTATTTGATGTTATGCAATTTGATGTACTAGATACAACTGAATCTGGTGCTCCAAGTGTAGGTGGTGCTATTATAAAAGATTATATTACACAATCTGAAGCTGCACAAAATGAAAAAGCTGTAGAATTATTAAAAGCAATTCTTGATATTTCTGCTGCAGATAAAGTTAATAATACGTTCTTAAGTGCATTTGAAGAACTTAGTTTACAGCATGATGCTAGTAAGTACTACTTTTTAAATGGAAATCTTAAATTAGGCGGTACACAATCTGGTAGGCTATCTAGTTCTGAGCCTAATTTGCAAAACTTGCCATCAAATAGTATTTATGGTAAATTAGTTAAAAGTTGTTTTGTAGCTCCAAAAGGTTGGTTATTTTGTGGTGCTGACTTTTCTGCACTTGAAGATAAAATTGGTGCGTTACTAAGTAAAGATACTATGAAAACATTAGAATTTTCTAAAGGTGTAGACGGACATATGTTAAGAGCTTTAGCATTCTTTCCAGAAGAACTGCCAGAGACTGATATGAGTGACGTTAATGCCGTTAACGCACTAAAACAAGAATTTCCAGATGTTAGACAGAAAGCTAAAGCACCAAGTTTTGCATTACAGTATTCTGGTACTTGGGTAACTATTCAAAGAACGCTTGGATGTACAGAATCAAAAGCCAAACAAATAGAAGAAAGTTACCATAATCTTTATTCAGGATTAGCTGACTTTGCTGAAGCAAATCAAGAACACGCTATAAAATACGGATATGTTAATTGTGCTTTTGGTATGCGATTAAGAACTCCTTTATTAGCTAAATCACGTAATACAGTTATATTTAAAGAAGCTGCTGCTGAAGCTAGGAGTTCAAGTAATGCGACTTCACAAAGTTGGGGATTACTTATGAATAGAGCAATTAATGAATTTTACTACAAAATTAAACATAGTAAATTTAATACAAGTATAAGATTAATTAATACAATTCATGATGCCGTATATTTATTAGTTAAAAATGATCCTGAGACTATTAAATTTGTTAATGATGAACTTATTAAAAGTATGTCGTGGCAAGACCATCCATTAATTAAGTCTACTGAAGTTTTACTAGGTGCTGAACTTGATATTGGAAAAGATTGGAGTAAACAATACACACTAAAAAATAATTCAACATTAGATGAAATAGTTGAATTCTTAAGTGAAAAAGAGCTCATTGACAAATAACAGATTTTGTTGTACAATTCCTTCTTAAAGCACAAGGAGGTATTATAGTGCAATACAAAGCCGTTAAAGCTTCATCGCGAGTTTATAAAACTTACTATGAGGCTCATAAAAATGATGCAGATGTACAACTTACAATTAAATATTTGCCGTACATATTACGTTTTGTATCTGATTTAGTTAAAAAATCAAATGGTACATACCAATACGAAGATGCATTAACTGTCGCACTTACTGCAAGTGTTCAAGCTGAAAAAGCATACGATTCAACTAAAGGTTGTTTTTCTACATATATTCGAGAAAGAATATCAGGTGCTATTACTGACGCATTTAGAACAGTACCGAAACGATCAAAAGTTTTACATAACCAAATCAGTAAATACATTATTAATTATGTTAATACTCATGGGTACTATCCTACAGAATCAATACTAAAACATGATTTAGATATTAGTGATATTAGATATAAAAATTATTGCAATACAGATTTAGCACCACGTTTTGTTGATATTGATAATACAGATTGTTTAAGTCCTGCTAGCGATAGTGGAATATTTATGGATTCTGTTAAAAAATTGATACTAACGTTACCTGTAAAAGCTAGTAGTGTGTTAATTCCACACCTAATTGACGGTGTTGAGATTAAAGATGTAGCGTACTTGTTAGGTATATCAGTTAAAGATGTAAAAGCTGTACTAAATCTATATCTTCAAAATCTTCGTCAATTAATGATTGATAATGATTTAACAGAAGATGGTTATAATAGAGATAATAAAAGTTTATAAGGAGATTAAATGAGTGCACAAAACACGCACGTAAAAAAGAGAAATGGTGCATTAGAGGCATTAGATATTACGAAAATACATAAAGTATTAGCATGGGCAGCAAAAGATGTACCACATGTAAGTGTATCAGATGTTGCAGTTGCTTCTAGTATTCAATTCAATAATGGTGTTAGTACAAAAGATATTCATAAAGTACTAATTAAAACAACAGCAGATATGATAAGTGAACGTACACCTAATTATCAAATTATGGCTGCTAGGTTATTACTACAAGATATCTACAAAAGAGTCTACGGTGGTGTTAATCCTAGAAGTTTACAAAGTGCTTTATTATTTAACATAAAAAATAATAAATACAGATACGGATTAGTTAATAAATATACTGTAGAAGAGATTGCAGAATTATCAAACTACGTTAAATACGAAAGAGATTACTCATTTACTTACGCAGGCTTATCTCAAGTTTTAGATAAATATTTGATTAGAGATAAATTTACAAATGAGTTATACGAAACTCCACAAGAAGCATTTATGGCTTTAGCAATGTCTGCATTTATTAATTATGATGTATCTCATAGGATACACTGGGTTAAAGCACTATATGATGCTGTAAGTACTTTCCAAGTAAGTTTACCTACACCTATAATGTTAAACTTAAGAACACCAAAATTTGCTTATAGTAGTTGTGTAACACTTAGTACAGGTGATACACTTTCATCTTGGTTTACTACAACTACATCTGCTGGATTATTTAGTTCTGCTGATGCTGGTATAGGTTGGGACTTTGGCTCTGTTAGATCAATAGGTTCTCCAGTTGCTGGTGGTAGAGTTGAGCACACAGGTAAAATTCCATTATTAAGATTAGCTTCTGCAGCAGTTGGGGCTTGTAGACAATCTTCACGAGGTGGATCTGCTACAACTTTTACACCATTTTTTGATTTAGAAATTGAAACAATACTTTCTTTAAGATCAGTTAGATTAGAAGAGAAAAAAAGAATCGATGGATTAGATTATGCAGTAGTTATTAATCAATTGCTTTATGATAGAGCATTAAAAAATACAACAATAACTTTATTTTCACCAAGTGATATTCCAGAAGTTATGAAATATTTTTATTCAGCTGATTACAATAACTTTGTTAAAGCTTATGAAGCTGCAGAGCAAGATACAAGTATAACTAATAAATTTGTAAGACAAGCTAGAGAATTACTTGAAACAAGTATCATTACAGAACGTAAAGAATCTGGTAGAATTTATATTTTAAATATTGATGAAGCTAATACTAATAGTCCATTTTTAGTTCCTATTAGACAAAGTAATTTATGTATGGAAATTTTATTACCTACATCACCACTTAATTCATTAACTGATACTCTAGAAAATTCTAGTGCAGATATCGGTGTATGTATATTAGCCAATATTAATATGAATGTTGCAATAAAAGATTTACCACATTTAACAGAATTGCTTGTTAGACTTCTTGATAATTTAATTGATGTTCAGAAATTTCCAGTAAAAGCTGCAGAAGTTAGCACACAAAGTAGAAGATCGTTAGGAATTGGATTTAATAATTACGCTTACTTTAATGCAAAACATAAAGTTAGATACGGTGATGCAGAGTGTTTATCACTAACACACCAATGGGTTGAAAATTTTCAATTTAGTTTAATTAAAGCTAGTGTTAAATTAGCAAAAGAATTTGGTCCGTGTAGTCATTTCAATGAAACAACTTATTCTAAAGGTAAACTACCAATTGATAGGTATAATTCAAACGTTGATGCTTTATGTAATACTGAATTAACATGTGATTGGGAAAGTTTAAGGGAAGATGTTTTAAAATACGGTATGAGAAATAGTACATTAAGTGCTGTACCTCCATCAGAATCATCATCTGTAGTTACAAATGCAACATCTGGTGTTGAACCAATCAGAAACGGTGTGTCTTATAAAACGTCTAAAACACAAACAATGATACAAGTTGCACCTAACTTTACTAAGTTAGCTGATAAATATGATTACATGTTTGATAGACCAATGTGTATTGACTATTTAAAATGTATTGCAGTTATGCAGAAATTTATATGTCAAAGTATTAGTGCAAATACGTTCTTTAATCCGAAACATTATGAAAACGATAAAGTACCTATGTCAGAACTATATAAAGCGTTGTATTTTGCTAAAAAATACGGAATTAAAACATTATATTACGAGAACACTTACACAGGTTCTGATGATATAAATGAAAAAGTTAATGGAGGTTGTTCAGGTGGCGGATGTGAAGTCTGATACAGAAATTAGTTCGGTAGTATTTAATACTACCCCAACAAATATGAGAGAGGCTCCGTTGTTCTTTGGTGATGCTCTAAATGTACAACGTTTAGATTTGCCAGTAGAGCAATGGTTACAAAAACATACTACTGAAGCACTTGGCTTTATGTGGTTTAAAACAGATTTTAATTATTCACAAGACAATTTAGATTATTGTACAAAAATGAGTCCTGATCTTCAAAACTTATTTACAAAGAATTTAAAGTTTCAGACATTATTAGATTCTGTTGCAGGGCGTACAATATCACAAGTATTTATGCCTATTGTATCATCTTCTGCATTAGAAGAATGGTTTGGCGTACATGCATTTTTTGAAGCTAATGTGCATTCACCAGCTTATGCTGAACTAGTTAAAGCCGTAGTACCAAATAGTACAAAAATATTTGATGACATTATGGTAAACCCTGCAATCATAGGAAGAGCTAAAGATATTGTAATACACTACGATTTGTTGCATTCTTACAATGTAAAACGAAATGCATTACGTCTTGGTTTAATAGGTGAATATCAATATTCAGAACGAGAGCACAAAAAAGCATTTATTATGGCTTTAACTGCACTTAATGTTCTTGAGGGTGTACTATTTTATTCAAGCTTTTTAATTAGTTTTGCATTTAGTGAAAATAAATTAATGGAATCAAGTGCAAAATGTATTAGTAAAATTGCGCAAGATGAAAATATGCATTTAGCTTTTGGTCAGTACATGTTTAATAGACTTAAAAAACTAGACGAGTACAAAGAATTATTTGTTGAATTAAGACCACAAATTGAATCTGTGTTTAAAAATGCATCTGATGCCGAAGACTTGTGGATTTCTTATCTATTTGAAGATAATCCACCATTGCTTGGAATTAATGAAGCTATATTACAAGAATACAAAAAGTTTAATATTCATAGAAGAATGACTGCTTTAGGATTAACTCCTATGTTTGCTAAAACGGAAAATCCGTGTACTTGGTCGACTAGATATTTAAGTACATCTGCAAATCAAAATGCTAATCAGGAATCTGATAATGCAGATTATCTATTAGGAGCTATTCACCAAGATATGAATACAAATGATTTTGATAGCTTACTAGATTTATAGGAGATAAAATGCCACATAAAAAAGCAAAACAAATGATTTTAATTAATGGCGCAATGCGTAGTGGTAAAGACTTTACCGCGTCATTACTAGCCGAAGAGCTAAATTTACTAGGTTTAAGTACTGAATTAGTATCATTTGCTTATCCAATGAAGTACATAATTAGTCAAACATTTGATATATCTTTAGAACAACTAGATGATTATAAAAATAATTTAATGTCTTTAGCTTCTGAAGAGCAAGAAGTGATTACTAATTTTAGACAGATACTACAAAGATTTGGTACAGAAGGTATGAAACCGGTATTTGGTGATGACGTATGGGCCGTAATGGGATGGCAAAAAGCTATTAATTCAAGAGCTGATGTTATAATTATTACAGATTATAGATTTGATATTGAAGGTCAAACTTTTGTTAGAAATGCAAAAGATCTAGTTGATGTTTTCATTGATTTTATTTATATAAAAGGCCAAGCAAGTGCAGGTGATAATCACTCATCAGAAGTTAAACCAAGTCTAGAGTTTAACTACGAAGTTGATAATTCAAAGCAAGACGATACTGTAAAACAGTTCGTTAAATTTTATGCAAAGGTATGTAATGACAGACGCTGAAGTTGAATGCTTGATTACACGTAAGGGTTTAAATTCTCCACGTATAACAGCAAGTGATGTACAAAATAATATAGTAAAAGCTGATTACTATGTATTTCCTGATTCTACTACAACTATTTGTATGTTAACTCTTAGAAATAAATTTACAGTAATTGGCACAGCATCTTGTGTATCTTCTGATAATTTTGATGCTGAAATTGGTAGAGGTATAGCATATAATAATGCTAAAAATAAAGTATGGGAACTTCTTGGCTTTTTACTAGCTAATGAATTAATAGAAAAGGAAGAAAATGAGAAATAAAATTTTTGGTACAATTGGTGTGATTGGTTTAATACTAATAGCGTTGTCTACTTTAAGCAGCTTTGGTTATTTACTGTATAGTTGGGGATCAGTTGGGTTAGCATTTAGTACTAGTGCTTGGCTTGCATTTGTATTATGGCTTGAATTAATTATTATTGGTTTTTTGGCTGTATTTATTGGATACGTAGGAAGTAAGTACTAATGTTAAGTTACCTGCAATGGTTTGAGATATACATTAAAGGTACACATTTGGAGTTCTTGAAATTGGATAAATTAGAAGAACTTTATAATAACTATTTAAAAGGATTAAAAAATGAAAAATGATATGATTGCAAATATTGCACAAATAGATGAACGGATAGAAATATACAAGTACAGCAATGGGTACATGGTTGAACTTAATGGTAAAGACACAGAGGATGAGTACATAACACAAAAACTTATTTGTAATTCAATAGAGGATGTGTTACAACTAATTACAGATGTTGATAAAATTCCTGTACGAAACTAAAATGAAAACAACATTACTATTTAATACTCCATTACTATATGCAGCTAGTGCAATACGGATGTCTAAAGATAATCATCACTTATCTGATTCACATGTAGTTGCTACCGGTTGTATTGGTTGTAATGCCCTTATGCATGACGGTAGTTGTTCTGAAAATGCACAAGATACTTGTGAGAACTATAATACATTTTATAAAACTAAAGTTATAGGTGAAAAAGATAAAGCACTTATAGATCGTGTTGGTGTTAAAATGCATCACGAGTCAACACTAGAAATGGTAGACTATATATGGGACGTTGAATTATCTACTAAAACATTATTAGCTTTGACACGTCATAGAATAGGTGTATCAATGTGTGTAAGATCAACTAGATATACAACACATAAATTACTAAAGAACATAGAATTATTTGATTTAAATGATTTTGAGAAAGCATCTATGTATTTAGAACTTGGTGAAAATCATGAACACAATAGAAGAGAAATACAAATTCTTAATTTAGTTATTGAGGCTGTACAAAATGGTGAAGATAATGATACTATATCACTATTACTACCACAAAGTTTTATATACAGAGCTCAATTAAAAATGAATGCAAGGTCTTTACGACATTTTGTAAGTTTACGAAATGAACATACACACGCTCACTGGCAAATTAAAAATTTATGCTCTAGACTTTTAAGTACAATACCAGAAGAACATAAGTTTCTATACGAAGATGTATCGTTACCATCAACAAGTCATTAATATTTAACATAGATAATATGATTTTTTCATATTATCCTTGTACTATTTTACACAGAGGTTTACTAGTAAGCTTGTGTGTAGACTAGAGCTACACAAGAAATACACAAAGGAGAACCATGGCAAATTTTGAAGCAATTGCACTTAAGTATTTGGTTACAGGCGGTATGGAAATTATACCAGAATTACATCCAGACTTATTTACAGAAAGACATAATAAAATTTATTTACTGTGCTTAGATTATTTTGATACTCATAAGCATTTACCAAATATGGTAGAACTTAAAGCTATTGTTGAAGCTAAAGCTCCAATATCAGTTAAACCTCAGTACCTTGCTACTGTAGAAAACATAGCAAAAATTGATACATCAGGTATTGATATAGTTACTACCATAACACAACTACGAGATTTAAAAGTTTTACGTGAAGTTGATGATTCAATCACAGCACTTGTTGAAGCACAAAGAGATAAAGATTCAACAAAAGTTAGACAGTTACTTAATAAATTATCTGAAAAAGTTAATTTACGGGGAGTTAAAGTTACAGACTTAGCGGATGCTAAAGATGATGTTGATGATCATGCGATTGTTCACAGTTACTTAGGTAAAGAATACGATCACTTAACATCTGGTCATACAGGTTTAGTTATATATGGAGCTAAATCTGGCGGTGGTAAATCTATTGCATTATTACAAACTGCAGTTAATAACTATTTAGAAGGAAATAACGTACTATTTGTTTCACTAGAATTATCAAGAAAAGTACTTTACAATAGATTACTATCTATGAGAACCGGTATTGATTTTACTAGAATTAATAGTAAAACATTAACTGCTGAGGAACAAAAACTATGTATTGATGCTCATAATGAATTTTTTCACAAAGATAATGAAAATTGGTTTAAAATTGTAGATGATCATATGACTGATGCTGAGCTTACTAATTTAATAGCTGTAAAAGCGCAACTAGACAACGTTCATGTTGTTTGTATAGATTATCTTAACCTAATCAGTTTTGATGGCTCATCGGACGAATGGCGTGGTTTATCAAACCTTGCTAAAAAGTTACACAGACTTACTAGGACTTATCCAGTTTGTATTGTATCTGCAGCTCAAGTAAATATTGAAGGTAAAACAAAAGGTAGTATTATGCCAAATGTTACTACTAGAGGTTCTAAAGAACTTGAGTTTTCTGCATCACAATTATTTTACTTTGATATTGAGCCAGAAAGTAATATGCTTGTTTGTTATACTAAAAAGAATCGTATAGCAAAACCATCACATTTTTTACTAGAACCTGATTTTGCTCATATGAAAATTAATCCTACTGATATAATATTACAGGATTAAATTATTATGAGTTTTAAACAAGTAATACTAGCAAAATTAGATGCTATGGGTCGTAAGTACACAATCAGTGGAAATGAAATTAAAACGCTGTGTTTAAATCCAGAACATAATGATAGCAATCCTAGTTATTTTATTAATACTATAACAGGAGTATCTCACTGTTTTTCTTGCGGTTATTCTCCACATCCTGCACAAATTATTGATTGTTCAGAAGCAGATACAGAAGAATTACTTAGACAAGCAAAATATAATACATTACTATCTAGTATGAAACAAGTTACAGAAGATAAAGAAGTTACAGAATTTACATTACCACCAAAAGCTTATGATATTGATAGAGATTGGCGAGGTATTAGTCAAGATTTATTAAGCAAACTTGGTGTATACTATTGTGATACAGGGCGTTATGCTGGTAGATTGATATTTCCTATTTATGATTTAGATAATAATTTATTAGGACTTGATGCTAGGATTGTTAATCCAGCTATTGTTCCAGAATACGTTTCTGATGTTAAATGGCTAAGAGCAAAAGGAATGCGAACACAAGACATAGTATATCCACTTGATATTATAACTAAAATGGATACATCTCATATTGTTGTAACTGAAGGTTTGATGGATGCTATATCTTTTATTGCTTTAGGTGTTCCTGCAATACCATCATTTGGATTATCTAGTCCAAGTTCAGATAAAATAGCAACACTAATTAGTATAGGCTGTACAACTATTACATTAGCCCTTGATAATGACGAGCGAGGTCAAGCAGCTGTTAAGCGTTTGTACAAAGATTACATTAAATGGTTTAAAATACAAAGCCATCCACTTGCTAGTAAAATTTACCGAGCAAGTCTAATAAATTCAAGTATCAAAGATGCAAATGATTACTTATTACAAAAGGCATTACATGAATAAAAAACACGTGTATCTTATTGATACAAAACTTATTGGATATTATTTACACCAACGTGGTGGATCTATATCTACTATGTTAGATAAAATTTCAGAATTACTTATAAATCATCCTAAAGGTGAAATTGTTATGGCTTTTGATATAGGAAAATCTGATTATCGTTTAGCAATTAGCCCAACATATAAAGGTCAACGTGCAGCTGTTGCTGCTAAGTACAGTGATGAACAAAAACTAGCTAATGCTCAATTCCAAAAAGACTACGTTAATTTTTCTAAGTTTGCTAAGCACTTGCCTTGTCGAGTAATGGCTGTATATGGTGTTGAGGCTGATGATTTAATATCATTATTAGTTTATAAGTTTCAAAGAATGACAAACGTTAATGTTTATATGGTCACTGCTGATATGGATTACGTAAATTCTGTTGTTGGTTTTGATAATACATTTATTATAGATGTATTTAATCAAGGTAGACTTATTGATAATGAATACGTTAAAGAAAAATATAAACTAAGTACTAGAAAAATGTTTAATATTTGGAAAAGTATTTTTGGTGATAAAAGTGATAATATTAAATTTGTTAAAGGCATGGCTGAAGTTAAAGCTAAAAAAGTGTTTGACGCAATCTATACAAAGTACGGATTAGATCCTTCTACTGACGAAATTGTAACTGAAATTGAAGCATTTATGTTACAACATCAATCTTTAACAATACACCAAGATCATTTAGCAGTTAATAGAACATCTATTCATAGTGCCTTTACAGCAAATATGAAGCTAGCTGATACATTTACAACACTAGATAACTTAACTAAATTACAGCAAGAACAGTTTTTAGATAATGCCAGATACGAGTACCCAAAAAGTGTAACTAGAGATGAGGTATTTAATAAAAGTTTTGAGATACTTGGTTTTCCTATACTACCAAGCGATATAGCGTGTAAAGTATTTAAAATAAAGGATTAATATGCAAGAAGAAAAGTACAAACACTCTGAAGAGTCTGAAGGCTCAAAAAGTTACTTTGAGCTATTTAAGCATAACCGTGTTGCACCTGGAAAAGTATTAAGTAAGTACGAACTATGTCGTAGATTAGCATATGAACTACAAGTTCCTATTAGGTTAGGAACTCGTTTACATAATGGAATGATGCGTACAATAGCAGATGCCGTACAACATCATGAAGGTATTAACTTTGATGATTTATTTACAGTTCGTACTCAAACCTTTAAATCAGAATACGCAAATCATCCTTATCTAGGTAAAATTAAACGTCCTAGTAAATATAAACTTAAACTTGTACAGAAAAGTATAAAACCAATTTATAAAAATCATTCAGAAAAGGAATAACATGTTTACAAAATTTATAGATAAATTTCATGAAATACTATTTGAACCACTTGTTCAATACATTTTAGTGATAAGTATAGTTGTACTTATGATTATAGAATTTATTAATGGTTAAGTTTCATTCAATCAAAATCAAAAATTATCGTAGCATTAAAGAAGCTGTCCTGAACTATGAATCAGGCGTTTGGCATATTATTGGTACGAATAATGATAATTCTGGGTTTAAATCAAATGGTTCTGGTAAAACTACTGTACTATTAGCATTACAACAATGTTTATTTAATCGTACAACATTTGGTTCAAATATTGAAGATACTTATCATTTACTAAAATACGGGTATTCATTACAAACAACTTTTACTATCAAATCATCACTAAAAGGAAAACGTACATTTAGAATTACAAATGAGCGTGAGCCTTTACGTATATTGATTGAAGAATTAGTTAATGAGGAGTACGAAGATTTTGGTGTAAAATCCATACCACAAGCCCTTGCTGTAATACAAGATATTATAGGTATGGATTTTAATACATTTGTGGCAACTACTTATATTAGTCATAGTACTGTAGTAAATTTAATTGAAAACTTTACATCAAGTACGCTAATAAAATCTGTTTTAGATTTTGATTCTATTTACAGTATTGATAAAGCAGTTAAACGTAAATTACAAGAACAAATTCAAATTAGTACTACTGCACAAGTTGAATTAAAAAATCGTAATGAAACATTAAAGGTACTTGATAGTTTTACGTACGTTGATCTAGATAGTATAAATACTGAATTAGAAATATGTACAACAAAATTACTACATATTGATCAAAGCGTTAATGCGTTACGTTTAGAACAACTTACATTAGAAAAAGTAAATATTGAACTTGCAATACCTGTTTTACATCAAGAAGTATCGAAGGCTCAAAAGCAATTAGATACAAATATTTGTCCGTGTTGTAATCAAGATATTATAGTAGATGTAGAAAATTTATCACAGAATATTGAGACGTATACACAACGTTTAATAAGTATGGAAGTTAGACTTACAAATATTGATAATGCTATTAATAAACTTGAAGAATTACTTTCAAATGAACGTACCGCAGTATATAAAGATATTAATCACTACGAAACACAATTAACAATAGGTACGTACAAAAATGAACAACACAAATTGCACAGTGCTAGTGCTAAAAATATACGAGCAGAAGTTATTAAATTAGAAGCAGAACTTAAAGATAGCTTAGCAGAGCAAGAGATTTTAGTAGCTATTAATAATAGTATTAAATCAGGTGCGCCTCTTAAATCTTTGATTGTTAGTTTTTGTACAGCGCTTAACTTGTACATTCAACAATACACTTCATTATTAAGTATTACGTACGCTTTAATTAAAGCAGTACCTAAGAAAAATACAATAGACTTAGTAGCTATTGATACACGGTTTAATAAAACGCTTAATTTAACAGATTATAGTGGTGGTGAATTAACACGTATACGTATTGTTTTACTTATGAGTGTATTAAATGCTATAAAAACTTTGACAGGTGTTAGTACAAATATACTTATATTTGATGAAGCACTAGATACACTAGATGTAAGTGCGGCACAAGATTTAGGTGTATTATTTGAGTATTTAGCAAATCACGAGGATAAATTTATTGCATTGGTATCACATGGTAAACAGCTCAATGCTATTACATTTAATGGTGATATTACAATTACTAAAAATGATGGTATATCAACTATTACACAAATTTAAAAAGGAGACACGTGAAAAAAGTTATAAAATTTAAACTACAAGATATTACTGAATTAGTGCATAAAATAATTAAAGTACAGAAAAGTAAATCACTTGCATTTAAACGTGCGTCTTACATTCAGTACAAATCTCCTTTACAAGATTTTGTACTTAGTTCTGCGTTGTTGAATAGATATAATGTTTTACGTACGTACAACAACACAAATCATACTATAACACAGGATCATATTAATAATGCCTTGCATTGTATTAGAAAATTTGATATCATACAGTACAAAGGGTTACCTTTAGTATTACAGTACTTTGTAATGTTTTGCGGGGCATTACAATCTCATGGTATTAAAAATACAGATGTTGTACATTTAGTTAATAAATTATACAGTAGAACTGATATTGCAATGTTACTCGGGCGTCAATTAGATATCGCAGCTGAGTTGCATGACTATATCGTAGATAGTACTATAAAATGTGCTAAGTGTGGTCAAAGATTACCGCTTAACGAAGATGAGCTATGTGAAGAATGCGTACAAAAATTGCACAATACAATAGAATACAGACGGGAATCTTTCTATTTATACGGAACCTGTTACAGAAATTTTTCAACAAGTATTAAAGATTTTAATATTACAGCAACAGATTTAAGATTTAATTTTGAACTTACTTCAAGTACAAATGAAATATTTGAACCATGTCTACCATTTGTAGAATATCAAGATAACGTTTCTATATTGTAATATTTACAATTAAGCTAATTTTAATAAAAAATCAGATAAGATTTTATCACGAATAAGGAGTTACAATGTAAGAGTGAACCAATAAAAAACCATAACAATAAGCAAAAACATAGTGCGGTATCGCAAACACAATTTAAAATAACAAGGAAAACACAATGGAAAACACAGAATTAACACTAGTAGAATTAATAGCAATCTTCGGAGAAGAAGTAGCAAATGAAATGTACGCAGAACAACAAGCAGCAAAAGGAAAAGGTGGTGCTAAATTCCCTTTTACAACATTAACTAAAATTAGTGATATAGCAAGTGAATTAGGTGCATTCGGTACTTACGTATTTGGTGTAACTAAAGAAAAAGATGCAACAACTCAAGAATGGAAAATTACATCAGCAGGTACTAACTTAGGTAAAGCATTTCAATTTGCACCTGTATCAATATTCTATAGATATAAAAAATGGGATGATGTAGCTAAAAAAACTAATTATAGTTCTATCTTTAAACAAGCTAACGAAGGTGAAACTGCTACTGAATATAACGGAGCAAAATTACCAAGTACTAAAGAAGCTAAAAGAGATGCTGGTTGGCAAATGCAAAAAATCGTAGTTGGTTTAATTAGACAAGATGCAAAAGCTAAATTTGAACCGTGTGCATGGGAATTTACTGGTAAATTATTCTTTACTTATAACAACGTAGAGAAAAAACTTAAACAACCAATTTTAGGTGGTATTATTAATGTAGTAACTGCTCTTGAAAAACAAGGTAGTACAAATTATTCAATTATTGATGAAGCTAAAACTACAGTAGAAGCATTCCCAATAACATTACTACAAGAATACAAAGAAGTTTTATCTGAAATTACAACTAAAACTAGAGATTATATTTCATCAAAAGCTCATAAAAATACTACAGCACCCGTAGAAGCAGCACAAGCTAACACAGGTGTAGTTGAAGTAACTGGTTGGTAATAAGTGACAGCTAAAACAATAGCTGTTATTGCAGATGTTCACGTTAACTTAGATCGTGACTCTGAATTCGAGCAGGATAGGTTTTTAAAACTTATCCAGCATATAGCTCAGAACAGTTATGATTATATTATATTTGCTGGAGATTTATTTGATAAAGCTAGACCATCACTTGAGGAACTTAAACTAGTTATATCTGAGCTTTCTTTCCTGTCTACATCATCACAAGTTTTTATTATTGCAGGAAATCACGAAGCCGTAACTAGAAGAAGTACTATATTTGATTACATTAATTTTAGTGATATTGCATCTGTAATTAAAGATAAAGATATTACTATTAACCATACGTCTATTAGACTAACAGATTGGATGACTATTAAAAAGTACGATGTAATGAAATCTAAAGTAGATGTATTAATATCTCATTTTAGAAGCAATTTAGGTTTTATTAAAGAAGAAGTTAATACAGCAGTTATTGCCAGAAGTGCTAATTTAGTTGTACTTGGTGATATACATCAAGCGTACAGCCCATTAGATAATGTGCATTACTGCAGTAGCCCTTATAGTACAAAATTTACTTCTCCTTTAACTACAACTTATGGTTATATTGAATTACATATAGCTGCAGAAGCAAACGTAGCACCTACGTTTAATAGAGTAGTACTTAATTTACCTAGTAAATTTAAAATAAGTACAACGCTATCTTCAAACGCATTACAGCAATTAGTTAATGCTGGACATATGTTAAAGATTGAAGCTAAAGGTACAATGGAAGAACTAGCTGAACTCCCGCAATACAAAAATGTTCAATACATTAAAACGTGTATTACAACAGATACTTATGATGTAGATGTGCAAGCAAGTGCAAATACAGTACATAAAGAAAGTACGATAGATACAATCGTTTCATCATTGCATGAAACAATCCAAGAGAAAGCTAGAGATTTACTATTTTTAGTAGAGAAAGAGCTTTAACTCTTAATAATTTATAGGAGAACACGTGAAAGAATCACAACCAGTACTAAGCACTTCACAACAGTTTATTGAGTGTTTTGGTATAAATACAAGTCTTAATAAAAATGTTATTAAGATAATGGATGTACTTATGTTTTACGTTAGTAAACATGATTACTTAACTCAAGTTGTTAGTGATATTGAAACATTCACTAATTTAAAATGCAATAGTAGTAATGAAGAAATTAACTTAATTAATAGTGCAGCTAAAAATCCTGAACTAATTATTTTAGCAGATGATTTTAGTGCATGCAGCTTATGGTTAGCATTGCTTGCAGATATCAAAATGTGTGATACACTTACAGTAGTTGAATTAAGTATTAGTAAGCTATCACAAATCCTTGATGTTGAAGGTTTATCAAGACAATCACTTTATGCAAAATTAAAGAAAAGTATTGAAAAAATTAATACTGTTACACATACTGCTCAATTATCGTACACACTAGATATGATAAATGAAAAAGCTTTTATTGCTATTAGTACATCAAAAGATCCAGCAGTTGTTAAAGAGTACTTAATTGCACAAAGTACTGCAGATAAAAACTATCAAAATTATAGTTTACTTGACGCTATTTGTAAGTAATGTGACTAATGCTAAACGAAGATATTAAAAAAGAGTTACAAAAGCCGCTCAGCGGTGTGTCAAGTTGTACTGCTGTTACTAAAGTTACTGATAGTTGTATACAGCTTGTACCAAAAGATGTAGCTTTGGTTAGGTCTGCTTTACAACCTAAAGTTTGCCCTATCTGTGGTAAAAGTACTGAAAAATTTGCTTTAGATCATTGTCATACAACTGGATTAATTCGTGATGTACTATGTATGCATTGCAATTCATTTTTAGGACGTATCGAAAATAATGCAGCTAGACATTTGATTAAAAAGTCTAATTTATCTAATGTATTAATTAATTTATCTAAAGTATTAACTAAAGAACATTATCGATTAATACATCCTACAGAAAAACCAAAAGAACCTAAGTTTAGTAAGTTGCTATTTAATAAAATAGCTAAGTGGTACAAAGTACAGTACCCAAATAAAAAAGCATTAGTGTATCCGAAATCAGGAAAATTAACAAAATCTTTACAAGTAATTTATGAAGAGTACAACAAACAGGAAAATAAATGATAAAAGTTATTAATGAAGTTTCTTTAACACTAGATGAGGCAGTTAAAGATATACAAAAGGTGAAACAAAATTTAGACCCAAATGGTATGTTTTATGCATTTGAGGTAAATACAAGTAATATTAAAAATTGGAGTTTATGTCAACTGTACATGACTTGTGCTTTAACATTTATTAATAATCAGATTGAGGAAGATCTTGATGATAGTAATGTAATTAAATGCTTAGCAATTGTTGGAGATGGGGTAATTTATAGCTCAACAGCCAGCATGAATGACATTCTAGCTTGCTTAACTGATAACTCAGATGTAACTGTAGCAGAAGCTGCTGTGTACAATTATCAAGATATGGTGTTGAGACAAAAATACATATGCTGCCCAGCAGAAGCAGGATTTACTGATATAGTTGGTTGGCCTGTGTTATTTACATTAAAAGGTAACAAATAATGGTAGGATATTTAAATAAAACAAAAGAAATAGTTAAAAGCTTAGAAGAAACTTATAAGATTGACGTCTTAGCTTTAGCTAAAGATTACGCAGATATGAAGACATTAGAAACTATGTCTGCAACATACAGGTGTACAATTCACACAGTACTAGTTGTACTTACTACACTAGGGCTTAGACGTAAAAGAAAACACAGAACTCTTGATTATAATATATTTCAAGCACAGCTTTTAGAATCTAAAGGCGCATCTGAAACTATTGTTGAAGAAATGTTTGACGTTGAAGAAGAAATGAATTTTTTAAGAAATAGTTTAGCAACTAAAGATCGTGCAGTAATTAAACTTCGGTCTGAAATTAACCAGTTACGTCATGAAAAACGTTCACAAGTTAAATCAGAACACTTACACGATAAGATTTCATTAGCTTTTACTGATCGTATAAAAAATTATAAGTTTTCTGAAATTAATACAACATTCAATATAAGTAATGCGCATTTACAGTCATTACCTGCCGAAGGATTAGTAGTTCTTTATGGAGATATTCATTTAGGTGAAGTAGTTACTAAAGATGAAGTGCCTAACAATGAGTACAATTATGATATTGCAAAAGCAAGAATGGATCATTATATTGATTCAATTATTACTTATCCATTGCAATCTAATAATGTTACTGTAGTTAATTTACAAGATAATATTAAAGGTATGATTCATAACGGTTTATACACGTCTGAAGGATCATTTATTAAATCATTACTTGAAATAGTAGACCTTAATGTTTATTTTTACGGTGTACTAAGTCAAGTTTATGATGTTGTTACAGTTCGTGTTACTGGTGATAATCACTCACGTTTGACGCAGGGTATACCAACAGATAACAAAAATATAGATTATGCTAGATTGACAGATGAAATGACAGCTAGGTTGTTAAAAGCCAAAGGTATTACTAATGTTAATATTTGCAGTACAGAGCATACTCTAAATATGTTTAATATTAATGGAGCAGATATCGTAGCATTTCACGGAGATTCTTTAAGAAGTTATAACGTATGTACAGGAGCACAACGAAGTTTGCTTCAAGATCATTGTTTAGCATTTTATAATACGCCGTATAAACACGCATTTAATGGTCATACACATAGAGCTTGTTTAAGTGCTAATCAATTTGGTGGTATGTCAATTACTAATGGTACACTAGTAGGTAGTAATGCGTACGGTACAACTAATGGTTTTTCTAGTGTTAGTTCAAGTCAAACAATTTGTTTTGTAAATACTAAAGGTAATATAGAAGATACAAAAACAATTAATTTTGATTCTATTAATTCTTTACAGTAAAACTGTATCTATTAACTTACGTATCGGTGTATTAACGCCGTGCGTACTGTTTAAAAACTTGTAATAAATGCCGAGTAATTTGTTGATAAATTGTTGGTCATTTGTTATAACTAAAAATTCTATAATTTCTGCATAAAATGCTAAAAATAATAGCTTTGGATGCGCCAAATTAACGGCATTAATTAGCTCAGTACTCATTATCCCACTAACTGGTACATTTAAACTGCGCTGTAGCTTCTCTATCGCCTTTCTTTTGCCTGAATGAACTGCAAACACAAACAATAAATTCATAATGTTTTGATTTCCTATTTCATTACCGCCTAATTTAAGCCAAAAATAAGAGTTATAGAAGTGATAAACTAAATCATCTAGCATTGCCGTATCAATTGGTACTGTGCTTGAATTATCGAGTAATGCCCACCCGCCCCATTTAGGGAAATATATTTTACTAATACCTTTGTATTCTAATTTACTGACTGCAGTAAATGGTAATACATTCATACTTGTATTAAAATCTGCCATTTTATTCCTTTTGTATTGCTAGGCGTTACGCCTAGCTATGATTATCTTTTTTTAGGTTTACAAGCCATAAAGCACCTCCTTTGTTAGATTAAACTCTGAGTGATATTGTTTCAGAATGCACTACGTGCTCTATACCCTCTACTGAGTTACGTACAAATACGTCTAATCTATAACTACCTGCAGCTAAATCTGCTGTCTCAATATTTACTACAAATTTTGTATCATCATCATTTCGCGGTACATCGGCTGCCAATACAATAGTATTTTGTAATGTAAGTTGATATCTTGCTGAATACTGACTTGTAATTTCTGCTCCATTTTTTGCGTTAATAAAAAAGTTACGCGTTTCTCCAATTACCATGTTTATTCCTTTATGCCAAATGGCTATTTATATTCTGTTTTAGTAAAGTTTAAATCTGTTACAACTTCAGTTGCAATAAATTTTGAACCATCAATAAGCAGTGTTTGTGAATCTGTATTTACAGCAAATCCTAGAGTTGTATCATTAACTATTATCTGACTTCCATCTATTAATAGATCATTTGTAGTTGTAACTACTGCTGAGTTATTAATTGTAATAGGATTTTCTGCCATTGCAAAATTAATTTTTGCATAAATTACTACTTGTACAGGACCTGTTGCAAAATACGCAATATCTCCTGAAATAGTAGTTACTATACTATCACCAATAACTTCTTCTTCACCCGTTAAGCATCGTAAATTAGCTCCAGTAATAACTGCATAGCTACTAGCTTGGATAATTTCTTCACCAAATGTAAGTCTAAATTCTGAACCTGATGTATTAACTGTACCGCTTGCTTGTACTACTTCTTCACCAAGCAATACGTTTAGCTTAGCTCCAATAGAATTAGTAACACTTGTTGCAGTAATACTTAAAGCACCTGCGTAACGTACTCTAATTAGCGGACTAATTGAAGGTATTACGTCAATGTGTAGATTTACTTGATCATAGAAACCTGCTGTATCATAATTTACGTACTGATTGTATTCATTATTCATACGTTTCCTTAGTTATTTGTGTTATTTCCGTTATTTCCAACGCGGTCCTTCAATCCAAGCTGCTAAAGAATATCTTACACCTTTTGTGATAGGATATACTTTGTGCTCTAAAAAAGATGGAAATACTATAATAGAACCTTGAGGTGTGAAATCAGGATTTTCAACATCTTTAAATGAAAAATTACCACCTTCATAAGTGTTTGGATCTGATAATTGTATAACTACTGTTATTTTTCTATCTGACATACTATCTGATGTAAAATCTACGTCGTGATGCCAATCATAAAACCCTTGCTCTTTTGCATAGTACTCAGTAAATTGAATATCATAAACATCAGTAATTTCAAATCCAAAAGCTTTTCTATTTGCTTCAGTTCCGTATTTCATTACTAATGCTTTTACGTACTCATTATCTGTTAACCATCTAACATGGCTTCTTCTAACTTCTGCTACATTATCCCCTCCGGCAAATATATTACCGTTTTCTTGAGGATACTGTTTAGCATTTTCAATAATAATATTGCATTCTTCAGGTGTTAAATTACTTTTCCATAATTGCCATAAGTTTCTCATACCATTTCCTTATTATGTATATTTTCTTTTAAATATTCATAATGAGTCTGCAATGAATTAATGTATGTCATAGTACTATTTTTATGTTCTAACCATTCATTGTATGTTTCTTCGTGTAAGTCATCTGCCTCGTTGTACATTATATTTAAATGTTTAATTTTTGGTAAATTAACTGGATTATATCCCATACCTGCCGCAATATAAATAATACCACTCATGTGCTCGTGAAATACACTATTTTTATGAAGAGCATCTGACATTTTATGCGCACTATCAAATAATGTACTTTCTAAATTATTCATAGATACTGAATAAGTTGTTTCAGTTACAGCTTTCCAATACGGTGTATCATCCCTGTAAGTTAACGCGTAATGTTGTGATATAAAATCTTTAAACCCAGTAACTTGCTGTGCAAGCGCAAAATTAAACATGTCTGTATCATATTTTGTTACAATTCCGTTTCGCATTGATAATGTTTTAACCATTTTAATAATAGCTTCATGAGATAACATTAAACCAGTACTTTCTAAGGGCTCAATAAATCCATTAGCTAATCCAATACCAACTACATTTTTTTCCCAAGCTCTTTCGTGCACCCCGTGTTTAATATTTATAAATCTAAATTCTAAATTTTCTAAACGTTTATCATTTGGACATATCATTCTGTTAGATATTAAATGTTTTTTAAAGTCTTCTAGTGCTTGTTCTTGTGATGCAAATTTTGAACTGTACACATAACCAGTTCCTATCCTATTCCATAAAGGAATATTCCACACCCATCCTGCTTCTATTGCTGTACAACTTGTGTAATTTTCCATTTCTGCATTAATATCTATATAAGGTAATACAGTTGCTATTGCTCTGTCATTTAATAATGTATCATGAAATGATTTAAAAGGTACATTCATTGTTTGCTCAAGTAGTAATGATTTAAAGCCTGTACAATCTATGTATAAATCAGAAATTAATTCAGTGCCTTTATTCGTAATAATATTACAAATTTCACCTTTATCATTTTTCTTAATTTCTTGTACTTCTTCCAGTACATGAGTTAAACCTGCTGGTATACAAATATTATCACGTAAATAAAAACCAAGTAAAGTAGCATCTAAATGGTACGCAGTATCTGCATCAAAATTAAATCCTCTAATTTTTCCATCTACATTTTTAGTTAATTTATTCTGGTCTGTCATTAAAATAGAATCGTGGAAAAATTCTGCAAAATTATTTGTTTCAATATTCGGATTATGTGCTTTATTTATAAACCATTCCATAAGACCTCTAGGTTTATCACTTAAATCAAATCTACCAAATGGGTAGTGAAATTTAACTGGAACTTCTGTAGGGTTTTCTCTAAAATCTATAAACTTAATACTTGTTTTATACGTTGCATTACAATGCGGCATCCAATCTTCATCTTTTAAATCTAACATTCTAAAGAATTCATTTATATGTCCGATTGTAGACTCTCCCACACCTATTGTAGAAATATCTGGTGATTCTACTAGCGTTACGTCTATAAATGGTAATTGTTTACAAATTGCTGCAGCTGTCATCCAACCTGCAGAGCCTCCCCCTACTATTGTTATTGATTTAATACGTTTACTCATCTTTTTCCTTTTAATATACTTTTCTTAATTGAAGTGCTGAATCAATTCTAGGTTGATTATAAACATCTTCACATAAATGACAATCCCAACATTGACTTTTGCATGTTGTTAATACGTGCTCTAACTTTTTACCTGTATCAGTACTCCAGAGTCCTTCATATTTTTTATAAGTCATTCTCCAATCATTTTTAACAATTGATGTATCTATCCATCCAGGAATCCAAGAGTGAATAGGTATTAAATTATTTGCAATTATCTCATCAAAGTTATCACAATAAACTGTTTCCTGTACAGACGTAGTACTTTGTTTAAACTTTTCTTCATTAGGTGTGTAAAACCATACTGCTTTCATATTATCTAGCGTATCAGAACTAAAAATAGGATTAGTTAATCGACCTGAATGTTTAAATATGTCAACTAAATTACTAAATGTATTAAAATTTTCTGCAGTAGATACTACAAGATTAATTCCTGATCTTGGTAAATCTCTAAAGTCATTCCCATTACCTCGCCAACCGTTACAGCTTAAATCTGCTATTTTATTAAAGTACCCTGTACTAATATGCTCACCTACTGAGTCATGTTCCCGTTTAAAAGGACATCTATAAATACATGATTCTGATACTAATAAAGATGTTAGTAATTTTTTAACAGGTTTTTTGCTATTTAAGTAATCTTGTGCTTTTTTAATACGTTTAAGTTCTGGTAAATTCCTATTTAAACTTCTATCTAATAAAATTGTGTTATAACCTAAGTATGCTAAATCAATTAGTTGTTGAGCATCTGCACAAATTTGATTTACAGTACTTTTCCATCTCATATCTGGGCATCTATCTTGTAGTATCCCTTGACGCATTAAATGTTCTGATGCAATTGTACAAGATCTTAAACCTCTATCATAAAAATTTCCAATCCAATTGACAAAATTATTTCTAACTACTTCGTCATATATTATTTCATACGGACAATCTATTGAGTTCATTGTTAAAGATATTTCAATACCTAATTCATCTTGTAACTTAAATAGATTATCAATTTGTTCATCTGTGGCCTCTACACCCATAGCATTACCCCAGAATTTATTAACTTCATTATGCCTATAATAGAAGTATTTTCCAAAGTATATATCGTGAATGCTATTTATATACTCCTGACTTGCATTTTTGTACATATCATAAAATACATCTTTATATTTACCACTAAACCTATCATAATGTGGGACTGAAAATTTTTTTTCATAATTCATTTAAAACCTTTTATTTGTTATTGTTAGTATCTATTTATTATACTGCCTGAGTTATTTGTGCATTCCATAGTTGATTCCACTCTTGTACAGCAGCTGGATTATTTTTTGGTATTGCTGCTTTCACATTTGTAATCTTAGTTGCCCATTCTCCATCTGCTGCTATTGTACCAGTTGCTTGTATTTCTTTATAGATCATATCTAGCTGATCGCCAATTAACCCATAAGCAATCTGTCTTGCAACTTTATAACCATTTTCTGCAAACCCTTCTAATTCTATAATATCAAAAGGTACAAAATCATTTGTATCTTCATTGAATGTAAAATGAGTTGTAACATTCTCTGGACATTCTATCCAATAAAAATCATTTGATACCTCAAATTCATTATCTATATCAACTACTTCACATATTCTATTATTTTCTAATTTACTAATTAGTGCTTTTTTCATTTGTACTCCATTACTATTACTACACCGGCATTTCCAGCAGATCCACCGTAATTTGCATTAGTGCTTCCACCACAACCACCTGTGCCTGGTGCTCCACCGCCCCAAGTAGGGTTTACATCCCGTTTAGACGTTGCACTATTTCCTAATGGGGTTCCACCACCTCTGCCTAATTGACCGTTACCACAGCTATTTGCATGACCAGTTCCAGTTCCACCGTAAAGATTAATATCTCCACCGGATCCTACTCCACCATGACCACCCGAATGACTATAATTTCTATTACAACCATATCCACCAGACGCGGAGCAATAAGCTCCAAAAGATGATGTACCACCATCTCCACCAGCTCCTGAATAACCAACAGCTCCACCACCACCACCAATAGTAATAGCAACAGAGCTAATTGACGTTACATCAAGCATTTTTTCTGCGTATCCACCACCACCGCCGGCTTCACAATAGCTAGAGCTACCACCACCACCGCCTTGTACTTTTACTAGTACTTTTGTAGTACCTGATGTTTTTGTCCATGTACCATTTGCTGAAAATGTTGTTATTTTATTTAACTCACCAAAATCAGAAATATATGTACTTTGTGTTGAATTATCATTAAAAGTAATACTAGTTTGATTAAGTGTTATTGCCATATATTTCCTTATGTGTACGAGTACACTACAACTAAACCGCCGTCGCCAGCAGCACCGCCCGGTGAACTATCATCTGTTCTACCACCCGGACCACCACATCCTGCAGCACCAACTGCTAGTTTTACCGGTGAATTTGATGATCTAGATATACAAGAAGCTCCTCCAAAAAAAGAGGCTCCACCTGTTCCTCCAGGATAATGACCAGAACTATTTGCATGACCGGTTCCAGTTCCGCCATAAAGATTAATATCTCCACCTGATCCTATACCACCGTGTCCACCAGAATGGCTAGAATTTTGATTTGCACCATATCCACCTGAAGCAGAGCAGTACGAACCAAATGATGATGTACCTCCATTACCTGAGGCACTGTAGTATCCTGTTCCTGCACCTGCTCCTCCAATAGTAACAGCTACAGAATTAACTGCTGTAACATCAATCATCTTTTCTGCGTATCCACCAGCTCCACCTGATTCACAATACCCACAAGCACCACCTCCACCGCCTTGTACTTTTACAAGAACCTTTTTAATACCTGGTGGTTTAAACCAAGTACCGTTTGATGAAAATGTATCTATTTTAATAATTCTACCTGTATCATTTGAATACGTTATTGGTGTTGTTTCTGTACTACTATCACTGTACGTAATTCCTGTACTAGTTAATGTTATTGCCATTTTTACCTACTTATAAGAATATACTGTAATTAGTCCAGGCATTCCGTCTGAGCCTGTTCGACCACCACCACCACCGCCGGGACCACCCGTTCCATAACCTGCTGAATAAATATTTGCTAAGTCATTGCTGTGTGACGTTCCTCTACAACCACCAAAAAATGTTTCTCCACCTCTTCCAATGTTATTATTTCCAGAAGAACCATGACCCGTACCGGCACCACCATAAAGATTGATATCTCCACCTGATCCTATACCACCGTGTCCACCGGTATGTGAATAATTTCTATTAGCACCGTACCCACCAGAAGCAGAGCAGTACGAACCAAAAGATGATGTACCACCATCTCCAGCAGCAGCATAGTATCCAACTCTACCGCCGCCTCCACCTATTGTGACAGGTATGCTAGAAACTCCTGATACATTAATTAGTTTTTCACTAAATCCGCCACCTCCACCAGATTCTTGGTGGTACGCTGCACCACCGCCTCCACCAACAATTTGCACTATAACATTAGTACATCCTGATGGCTTTGTCCAAGTTCCCGTTGAAGTAAAAGATTGTACTTGTATTAATGAACCGTTTTGTGGTGTACTTGTTGCTTTAATTGTACCATTACCTAAAACAATACCTATTGCTCTTGCTGAGCTAGATGTTAAGTCGTTGTACAATAAAATATCCACTGTTGGTGTTAAACTTTCAAGCGCCTCAATTCGTGGAGAATAAAATTGTAAGTGATCCGCTGTATTACTTGTATAAAAATGATAAACTCTAGATAACGCAGTAGTTGCTCCAGAGCCCATTCTAAAATCATAAGAACCACTACCGTTTAAAAATGTAACTTTACCACCTTCTCTAGTATAAATTCCACTATCTTGGTGAGCCCATCCTGTGTAGTTATTTGGAAATAAATGCCCAACAATTAAGTACCACTGATCTTGATTAAATTGACCAATACCCCACGTACACCAATACGGGTTGGTATCACTACCACCATCATTTATTTTATAACTATCCCCTGATCCATTTGTGTGTAATCCGTGATAAAATGTTCCACCAGTACTTGCTGATGTTCTACGTACCCATACAGAAAATCGATACGTTTTCGTATTATTAATTGCAACACTATCGCCGTTCCACCCACCAGAAGCATTACCATCACCATTAGGATTTGTTTGCCATACTACTGCAGATTGTCCGTACGGATTAGTTGCTAATAAACGTTGTGATTCTTCAGTAGCGCCATTAAGTGGAAATCCACCTACAGCGCCTGTTCCAACAGTCCATGTTGATAAGTTTAACAGGTTATTATTATCTAACTGTGTCATTGTAACTGACATGTACTATCCTTTTATTTTAGTTTGAAGTTCTTCAATTTGTATTTGTTGTTCTTTAATAGCTTCTATTAATAAAGGTATAATTTTAGTATAATCCACTGTTTTATATACACTACCATCTAATTCTGTAATATCTATAACTAATTCAGGCATTATTTCTTGAACCTCATCTGCAATTATACCATAATCTAAGCGCCCTGCTTTAATTTTAATAGCATCAATACCTGTTTTCCACGTAAAAGTTCCACCATTTAGTTTTTTAATTTTCTCGAGAGGTTGTTCAATATTAATAAAATTTTCTTTTAAACGTTTATCCGAATACGCCGTTACACTTCCTGTTGCTGTAAAATTTCCAGAGGTATCAGTTCTTGACGACCAGTTACCTGATGGATTTAAAAATCCTATATTATTACTAGTATCTGCATGAACTGAACCTCGTATCGTATTTTCATGAGTTGCATAAAAATCTAAATAAATATTACTTGATGTACCATTACCAGTTATACCCCAACGATTACCTGCCCTTGAATAAAAGTGGTTTGCATTAGTTTGATTATACATACCCTGATTGTTATTATTATTCCTAAACCAGCCTGATGTGTAGTAATCGGTACTTATCCCTTTTGCTAAATCTTGATTTTTTCCCATATTAGTTGCTCCACGTTATTGTTAAGGTTGTTCCAGATAAAGACATTGTAGGTTTCCCAGTTAATCCACTCCACGCTGTAGGTCCAGCAGGTCCAGTTGGACCAGTTGCTCCAGTAGGTCCAATAGGGCCTGTAGGTCCCGTAGCTCCGGTATTTCCTTGAGGTCCTGTAGAACCCGTAGGTCCAGATGCTCCAGTAGGTCCAGCAGGTCCCGCAGGTCCAACCATTGATGCACCTTGTACTACTTTTACTATTTCAACAATATCATTTACAACTGCTCCAGCAGCTAACACAACAGAAGTTCCATTAGTTGCAGTAAATTCTGTTGAAGCTAATTTAACACCGTTGTAATAAACTTGTATTCCACCTACTGTGTAAGTAGTTGAAAAAGTTGTTTGACCAGCTGTTGCAGTAAATGCTACTGTACTCATTACATTTGATGTATTAACCCAGTTAGTTCCATTATATACAAGTATATGACCAGTAGCTGGACTTGTTATTGTAGCTGCCATTGCATCTGTAATACCGTAACCTGCAATAGTAGTAGGTTTACCAGTAATACCACTCCATACTGTTGTACCAGCAGGACCAGTAGCTCCAGTAGCACCAGTTGGACCTGTAGCACCAGTCGGTCCAGTTGCTCCGTTAGTTCCATTAGTTCCAGCTGCACCAGTAGCTCCAGTTAATCCAATAGGACCTTGTGGTCCAGTAGCTCCAGTTGGACCAGTAGCACCAGTCGGTCCAGTTGGACCTGTAGGACCAGTTACTGTACCATTTACCCAAGATGTACCATTATAAATGATACCTTGATTAGTAGCTGGACTTGTTATAGCAACATTATTTAAGTCTGCTATTCCAATAACTTCAGAAGCACTAACCCAAGATACACTTCCAGCAGTAGCACCAGCTTTTAAAAACTTTCCATTATTAGTTGTACCAGTTGCTGGAATATGTAAATATCCATCATCTGTACTATGACTAATAGTTCCAGATGTAGTTATAGTTCCACCAGTAATAGCACCACTTGTAGCAACACTTGTAACTGTACCAGTATTTGCAGTAGCACCACTAGCAATACCATCAAGTTTAGTTTTATCTGCTGAACTCATTGAACCAGCTGCACTTGAAGTAGCAGCAGTAATACTAATTGCTGGAGTTGCACC
>ERZ1034365.175-NODE-175-length-36186-cov-3.978593_pt1 | contig 36186 bp, 64 predicted proteins | sample MGYA00520615_ERZ1034365 | MGnify/ENA primary metagenome ERZ1034365 (study PRJEB33736, sample SAMEA104284505) | Azolla filiculoides | biome: Urban; feature: Water surface; material: Ditch water | place: Netherlands | collected 2015-10-28 | depth 0-0.1 m ...
CCATGCTTTGTTTGCGGATCAGAGAAAACAGAAGGCCATCACCCTGATTACTCTTCTCCGCTTGATGTTGTTTGGCTTTGCCCTGCACATCATAAACAAGCTCATGCCTTAGTAAAGAAAGCAGCATAGATTTCTAGTGTCACGCAGCATGCCGCGCTAATCGGTTGATTTCCTCCTCCCTGTATTCCTAAGTACAGGTCATAACGCAGATGGCAATGTAATTAGCAAGCCCTGTACCAACGAGTCGCTACTAACGACTCGGTACAGTGAAACGCTTTGATTCTGGAATTCTCCAGTTGCAGCCGGAACCTGCAAGGATAACCAGAGCGTTTCACTGTACCCCTCCCCTCCCGGCACTGAGCCGGTTTAGCCACCGCTTGATAGAAATATCGCGGTGGCACTTTTTTGCCTTGAGGAAATCATGACAACCATCAAATTAGCCATGATCTGGCTGGAAATCTACTCGCTACAGATAACCGTAGCAGGTTGCGATGACTGCCTTCGCTGCGTCACCGACCAGCAAACGATCAACAAAATAATTGACGCACGCATGACCGCCAAGCGCGAGATTCACCGGCTGCGCGGATTGCAGCGTGAGCTACGGATGCGCTCAACACCTTGGAGACTGGCATGACAACCGCAGAACTTAGACAGATGCAAGAGGAAATGGAGGAGCGCGAGATGCGTGCCGCGAACATGATAGTTGGCGCTGGTTGCCTAGTTGGATTGCTGGCGTTTTGCGCGTTGCTGGTGCAGCTATGAAAGTCACCCTCTCACCTGAAGGCGTACAGAAAGCCCTGGCCCTCGGCGTACTCGCTAACGACAGAGCGAACCTCGACTACCTAGCCAAGCAGCATCAACTTTTGACGCAAGCCAGGCTGACGGTAGAGGCCAGGATGCGGCAGGTTGCAGAGCATATTGATAAACAGGAAGCAATTTTGGAGTTAGTTGTATGAGCGAAATCAAACAACGCAAGAATCCGGTGCGCTTCTCACTGCGCAAACTCATTAACGAACACTGCAAGAACTGCTGTTATGACCCATTGGCGCAGCATGGGACGTGGCGGCAACAGACAGAGTCATGTGCAGTAACGAAGTGCGCGTTATGGCCCGTAAGACCAGTTTCATCTGCGGATAGCGAGGCCGAAGAATGACCAGATCAGAAAAAACAAAAATGATGAAGCTGGAAATAGAAAACAACGAGCTTAGAAAGCAAAACTCAAAACACATTGATGTTTATAGAGACGTTGTTTGTGAATTGATAGAACTACGCTCAAGAAACGAACTTGTTAATCAGTTGCTGACAGATGTATTGCGGGAGGTTGCAGCATGAGCCAGATGTTCAGCACAGACCCCCGCGCCATCCAGAACTTCCGCGACCGGCCAGTCGGAATGATTATTTACCAGATATGCCGCAAGTGTGGTGCAAGGCGGATGCCGGGTGAGCTTAAGCGAAAGCTAGGTAAATCCAGGTTTGATCCAACGGTCTGGACGTGTAGAGATAAGGAGAAATGCAAGTGATGAGCCACACACCAATCCCCCGCCTTCGCCACTTCAAGATAGGCGACCGCGTGAAGCTACCGCACGACCCAAAGGTATTCACCATCAAGGAGTTTCTTGGTGATGGCTACGTTGAGTTGAGCCACCTACTGACCGCGTGCCAGGGCCACCAATGTGAGGCTGTGAAATGAGCGCACTAAACACACAAATTGGAGGCACTCACTACCAGATGATGCCAATCCAGCCAGTCGAGTTCATTGCCCGTAACAAAATCCCGTACTTGGAAGGCAACGTCATCAAGTACCTGTGCCGGTATCGCCACAAGAACGGACGGCAAGACCTACAGAAAGCAGCGCACTACATCGAGTTGCTGATTGAGATGTACGACGCAGAGTTAAAAGAAAAGGAGTCGGATCAATGACCTTCATACATCACGGAGAACGCTTCCAGCTTCACCTTTACGGCCCAGTTACCTGCCTATGCTGGAACCTGACCGACAAGACGTTGTGGCGATTTGATACGCATGAACTGCGTGACCTTTTGGAAACAAACAAATGAGCTTACTTTCATACCTAGAACTGTGCGAACTGGTCGAGCAGGGAGTCATCGGGCCGGTTGATCCGAAGGCAATTAACGCGGCGTCTATTGACGTTCGCCTTGGTGATGAGATCGTCACCGAACAATACTGCGATCACCGGGTTCGCCCGGTCGACATCCACAAGCGAGAGGTTTTCCCGTCATACCGAGAGAAGATTACAAAGCACTACGACATGCAGCCAGGTGAGTTCATCCTGGCGCATACGATGGAGACATTCAACCTTCCGGATAACATCTGCGCGGAGTTCAAACTTAAGTCATCCGGTGCACGGACTGGCCTTGAGAACGCGTTGGCTACGTGGTGTGACTGCGGTTGGAATGGCTCAACGCTTACCCTTGAACTGAAGAACCTGCTGCGTTACAACGCACTTCGCCTAACCCCAGGCATGTACATCGGGCAAATGATCTTCTACCGAGTCACCGACGTTCCGAAGGAACGCAGCTACGCCACCATCGGCAGGTACAACAACGACACATCTGTTCAAACCGTAAAGCTATGAGCCAACTGCTTGCTACCCTATACCCAGAAAAGTACGTCCCGCCATCGGGCCGCTTAGTTCCCCGGCTGAAAGTAATCCCGAAATCAGCAGTCGAGGAAAACGCTACTGCACGGGCAATGGGCGTAAAAAACAACATCGAGAAAGTGTACGAGTTGATCAAGCAGGGGATAAATACATCTGCTGAAGTCTCCGATGCGCTTGGTTATACCAAGGCCACCGTGAGCGGATATTTCCGCATGCTGGAAGAGGCCGGCAGATGCTACCGGATTGAAAAAGGCAGAAGTTCTCCGGTTTTGATGTTCGCGTATTAACGATCACCCACCCACCGACAGCCAAGAGTCACTGGCTTAAAACGACTTATTGCCGCGAACCTATGTCTGGGTCTTTGAATCGCGGCGGGTGGAGCTGGGTGAACCGCACCTAATTGGAAAGAAGATGAAAGTAAAAATACTGCTTGAAGCAGGACATGACTTAGCCCTACGCGGGATGGCGTACAGCTACAAAGACCGCGCCATTGATCCTGATACGTGGTGGGAAGGTCAGCGCGACAAGGCACTGAAACGCGCCCCGCTATTGGCTCCAAAGGGCGAAGGCCATAACAAGTTTCTGCGCCAGATCATGCTGTGGATCGACATCGAAGCGCCACGGTGCTGGTGGTCTGAGTTCGACACCTACAAGGTTGGAACGGTTTCAAATTCAGAAAGCACAATGCACACCCTGAGCAAGCGACCACCGATGTTTGGTGACTTTGAATACGGCACGCATGAAGACACCGTGTTTACGTTTATGCGCGCATGGGAGATGGCTAAGGGAGACGTTACAACACTAAAGATGAACCTGCCCGAAGGATTTCTACAGCGCCGCATGGTTACGATGAATTACGACAACCTGAGAAACATTATCAACCAACGCACAGGACACCGGCTTAAAACGTGGCAGGTTTTTATCGATTCGATCAGATCACAGGTTGAACATCCAGAGTATTTGCCGCTGGGTTGCCACTAATAAAACTCTACTAATTTTTATGCAATTTAGTAGACCCGTGTAGAACTTTATAGAAGTGCGGAGAATTGAAATGACACCACAAGAACAAGCCAAGTACCAAGCAGATGTAATGCTCGCCTTTGCTGAGGGTAAAACAATCCAGTGGAGACGCTATGACTTTAAATGGGAGGATTCACATACCCCACTTTGGGACTGGTTTTCTAATGAATACCGAGTCAAACCATCAGAGCCTAAAAAAGTAATCATTGAGGCATGGCTTGATATTACAGGTGAAGTTCGCTGGCAAGTAAAAGACAACCCGTTCGGCCCGAAGCAATGGACTCGTCTCCCATCATCCCTTGATCTTGAGTACGAGGTTGCAGAATGACTTGGACAAAGGAAGACGAAGCAAAACTGGCTGAGATGGTTGAACGTAAGCAAAAACATCTTGATACCAATGTAGCGTGTGTGACACGTGCCCTTGAGCGGTTCTACTTCACAAGCATGAACACTGACGAACTAGTAGAACAACTGGTCGGTGATGCAACCCGGATTCGCAAGGTGCTTGAACCTTTTGACGAGGAACTGAAATGAGCAAAGAACTCCAAGCAGGGTATGAATTCACCAAGTCTCAATTAGCCCGGCTTAAGTTACTTGAGAAACAGAATGCTGAACTGATTGAAGCCTTGAGCGAATTAATCGGAGCCATCAGATTTACACCGATTGGTACTCGTGCGCTTTATGCGCTTAGGGCATCTGACATTCTACTAACCGAAATTAAGGAGCAGCCATGATCGACATTGAAAAACTTAAGCAGGCTGCGCTCGCAGCTACCCAAGGTGAGTGGTCTAGCTATAACACAATAGTTTATTTGCCAAATGTATATGGTGGGTTTGACTTACATGACTCGCCAAATCCTGTTAATAACGCCGCCTACATTGCCACAGCCAACCCATCAGCAGTCCTTGAGTTAATCGAGAGACTGGAAGCTGCTGAGAAAGATGCCGCTCGTTGGAGAGCTGTAGTGGCTGAAGCTGAAAGAGATTATGTAGAAGTCTCCACCAGCGAAGAACCGTACTGGCAACGTCTTGAATGTACTGCGGCAATGGAAGAATTTGCAGATGCAGCCATCAATGCGCTCGAAACGCTTGGTAATCAAGTGGCAATGGATTCATACCTACTTGATAAAATCGACAATGAGCTTGAACCCGTAGAGTACACGGGGAGCTACGTAGAAGGTGTACGTGCGCTTAAGCAGAAAGTGGTTGAGCAGGCTGCGGTGATTGAGAAACTCCGGGGCTACTTGAATCAGATCAGCAAAATGTCAGGGCATGTTGTGATTAACAACACCTGCTCAGAAGCCCTCGCCATCCCAACCGACTCCACTAAAGTATTGCAGGAGTGGCTTGATAAGAAGTTAGGTGAGCCTGTTGGTTATCAAGAATTATTTGACGCAATAGCTGCTGGCACTAAACCGTATGCTGGCTCGGGAATAAATGCTACGAGTTCGGAGTCCCTTCTGTTTCGTTGTTCGGGTGTCTCCCAGATAAAGGAAAAGATGAGATTGATGCGTTACTAACGGCAAGGAGCGAGTAAATGGGAACAGTAATTGAATCCGATTGGGAATGCAGCCAACTGAGAGAGCAGATCAAGCAGCTAACTGCCGAGCGTGACAGGCTACGTGCTGCGCTCGAGAAGGCGTCAAATGCGTTCTGGAGGCTTGATAACGCTGATATTCATGCCCAAGAAGCAGAGGAAGCACTGAAGGGATTGAAATGACAAAGATTGATTACTTCTGGCCGCGCACTTTGCTGCAAGTAACTGGGATCATATTTGTGTCTCAGTTGCTCGTTGAACTGGCTGAGGGAAGAAAGCCGGGTTTTGAGTGGGTTATCTACGCTTGCGCTGGTGCACATTTGCTTGCTTTGGTGTATGCAGCGACTGTGATTTCAATCAATACTCGGCGGGAAATGAAGCTATGACAATCTCAAAGGAACGGTTTGAGCAGTTGGCGCTTGAAGTGGCGAATGAACACAGAATGGCGTTACCTCTTACCTCCGCAATACCTTTCGCACACGCACTAATCAAGCGGGTGGAGGAAGAGAGCGAAACAGCAATGCCCCTCTACTACACGGCAGTCAGTATTGTTGCACTACCACTTGTGGGGGAATTATGAGCGGAAAGGGATCTGGCCGTAGGCCACAGCAAGCACCTGAGCAACAGGTTAAAGATTCTTGGGGGAAGATATTCGGTGAAAAAAAGTTGGGCGGAAAGTTTTCGCCCAATTCGCCAAATGACAAACATGATAGGAAAGAAGATGTTCCTAAACCAAAGTGAGCTAGAAACCCTCACAGGCTATGCCGTAGCGGGATGGCAACGACGATGGCTAGATAGTCATCAATGGAGATACGAAAGCGCGGCTAATGGCCGCGTTGTCGTTTCTAGGTCATACGCAGAGTCAATGCTTTCAGGAGTTACGCAGAATCTTAAGCCAGTCCTGAACCTTGCCGCAATCCGAAAGAGAGCCTAACATGATTGGTCTAATGGGCAGAAAACGTCAGGCTAACTTCAGCCTTCCCCCTCGAATGCACCTCAAATCCGGGACGTACTATTACGTAACGAACGATAAGCCGCGCAAGTGGATTTCACTAGGCAAAGACTTGGGCGGTGCGAAGATTGAATGGGCAAGGCTGGAGTCATCAACTACTAGCCAAGACTCAATAAGCGTATTGATTGACGAATGGCTTTCGACTGAAGAATTTGAAGCGAGGCCAGTCAGCACAAAGAAAGCATATAAAAGTTTAGCAAAGCAGCTTAAGGCTGTGTTTGGAACTACGCTAGTGCAATCTATAACGCCGGGATTGATAGCTCAGTGGATGGATAGTCACGCATCTAAGACTCAGGCGAACATGGGTAAATCTGTTCTGTCTAGCGTGATGAAAATAGCTGTAAGGTACGGAAAGATAGATTACAACCCATGTCAAGAAATCAGTGCACACAAGATTAAAGGCAGAACCAGATACATAACTGACGACGAATTTCAGCGCATTAGATCACACGCAAACGATATGTTGCAGTGCATCATGGATATTTCATACCTGACCAGCTCAAGAATATCTGACGTACTCGCCATTAGATTGTCTGCATGGTCTAAAGACGGATTATTGATACGCCAGATAAAGACCAAGAAACTCCAACTATTCCAGCGCACGCCAGAGCTTGAGGCGGCAATAGAAAAAGCAAAGGCAATACCGAGGCCGTTCCGTGGCCTATTCTTATTCTGCACAACAACTGGCAAGCAGTACCACCAGAATACAGTAAGGGAATGGTGGGTTTCTGCCAGAGAGTTAGCAGGCGTTGATGACGTTCATTTCCACGACATAAGAGGAAAATCAGCCACAGATGCCGAAGACGAAGGGGAGGATTATCAAGCCCTTCTTGGTCACTCAACAAAGGCAATGAGCGATAAATATCTGAAGATTGAGAAGCCGCAGATCGTCAAGCCTAGGAAGCGTTTTGTAGAAAGAATGAGCGGAATTGTAGAAAGAGCGCCGGAAACACGCACCAGCACTAAGTCTTGATGTAACCGTGTAAAATTGCCATTTTTACATGATAATTTAGTCTAAAGCGTTGCAGCACAAGGCTTTCGAGTGAATTATAGACCATGCTAATTCTACAAAAACTAGCAAAATGAGCGCCCTAAGACGCCCTATTTGCATACAATGCTAAATGAATTGTAGAAAGAATTTTACTTTTCACGAAGCAGTTTCAAAGCATCTTCTTCGCTAATAGTCAGCCCGTAGCTCTTACTGATATAACCAGCGAACCTGGGAAGACGATCATCTGGATAGTGCAGAGCCTGTTCTTGATAACAAGCCACTTCACAATCCAGCTTGTACTCAGTAACAAAGGTGTAAAGCAGAGGATGGACAAGCAAGCCAAGAGGCATGATCGAATATCCATACATGCTGTACTCCGGTGCAAGCAGCACACCAGCAAAGCACAGAGCAAGCCAAGCCAGAAGCAGGATGTAGAACTGGCGTACATGCAACAGCTCATGCATCAGGATTCCGAGGTCAGTACCTTCGTACTTTGTGCGGATTCGCGCGTAGAACAGCTTGGCGTATCCGCCTACTCCATCTGGGATGTCGTCGGAGTAGTGAATTATTGTTGGTGGGAAGAGTTTTAGCATTACTCTAAATCTTTGGGAATGAAGCGGTATGTGTAGTAGATGAGCATTATGCTTAAGCAACCCTAACCATAAGAACTGAGCCATTCCTATACATCCCACCGATAGGTACTCCAGCGGATGCAGCAGCTACATCATCGACTGCGTTAATGAGGCCAACGAGATTAAGTTGCTTATGTGTGATTCTAGTTAAAGCCATTTTGTTTATTCCTTATCTATCTGAGATTTTTATTAAGGATTGTGTAGAAGGTTAGCATCAGAATGCCCTCGTTATTGAATAACCAACTACTGACCAGAACATGGCAAGTGATAGAAGGATTGCGATCCATTCGGTTTTCATGTCAATAATCCGTTATGAAATCGACTTGGATTAGCACTGGTTGCCCAGCAGTTGCACCAACAACAAAAACTGTTCCATCTGTGTAAAGCGTTGCATAAGTGCTAGTCAGAGAACTGCCCACGTTTGCAGCAGTCTGAACCGCAACGACTGGTCTATATCCGGCAGGTAGTGTTGTAATTGACGTACCTACTCCTGCCGGAGCGGTAGCGTAAATGTATAGCGTCACCTGTTTTCCGGCTTTGCGGAAATAATAGGATTCGATTGCGCCACCAACAGAACCCCATCCATTTGTGTACGATACTTTATTGATTACGTCATCACGCAACATCCCGCCACCACTTCCAGCGCCAGCCCCTGCACTTTCAATTTCCTGATCCAGAACAGTGCGAACTGAATCACTCAGAATTACAGGCTTTAGCCCAGCAGTTGATTCGTTGCGGGTCATATTCATTGCGAATACGTTGTCGCCGTTTTTGTCATACCCGTAATAATCAAAAACAGCAGCGCCAGTCAGAGGATGCCGCACCTCAGTAGGCGGGTAATAAACCCAATTGTTTGCAATGTAGCGGCAACGCGCATGACCGAAGATAACCGGCCCAACCGTATCAGACCCTGGCCCAGCGTCATTACCGATAAATTGAGCACCAATGCAATCAACTATCGCAAGGTCTACCGAAGTCGATCTAGGCGCATAGACAACTGTTGGCGCTTCTGCCCGAGTTACATTCGACAAGAATGTGTTGCCAATTACCGTTTCATAAGACTGAAGTCCCTGAAACACAGCACCAAACGCATAGTTGTGGTTAATCGTGTTGCCTGTGATTTTATTGTGGTCTGGGTTTGATCCGCCAATGGAGTACATATATAAGCCACCAGCATTGCTGGAAATTGTGTTTCCGTTGGCTTGGCAGTTAGCAAAACGACCATAAATACCATAACCAGTGCCTGGGCCATACACAGCAGACCAACCAGTACCGGCAGCATTCAATCCGTTTTTGTAAATATTGGCGCTTGAAACATCAACATATTCATGTTCGCCGAGATCAATGCCTGTCCCGTTGTTGTGAATTCGTACGCCGGAGTGAATTTTAGAATGATTGTCGTGACTGCCACCAGAGCCAAACATGACACCCCATGCGGCAAAGTGATGAATTTCCCCGCCCTCTATGTCGACTTCTCCATTATCAATAACGAGGGCAGAATTTGTCGTATTTGAATCGAGTCCAGCGGTTCTTCCGCCAGCAATATCCGGGCGAACCAATGTAAGTTTTGCGCCACCAGAAACAGTAAATGCGCGATCAGTAGCACCGGGAGCCGTAATCGTGCCACCAAGAAAATAAATACAGGTGTCTTCGGAAATTTCGAGGTTTGTAACTCGGAAGTTTTTACCGGGTGGAACAATAAACCCGTTGAATTTATCAATAACGGACTGTATTGCAGCTGTGTCATCTGTGCCGGTTGTTCCATTCCAATCACCAACCGCGCCATCATCGGATGCCGATCTGTTTTCCCGCATCTTGTCCTGTGCATTGCGAGTTACTGCGCCGGCTCCGGATTGTGTAAATGTTGTAGCTGTATTGCTAACCTGCTTGAGAATCGAAGCATGAGCGCGAAGGTAATCATCTAATGATGTTCCGATAGAATCAGAACCTTGCGGTGAATTGTTACTTGCTACTATGTCAAGATCAGCTACGCTGGTAGGTATTGCCATTGTGTTTTCTCCAGCCCTTCACAGGGTATAAGAGGTTGTAATAATTAGAAGCCGAGTATTCCGCCGATGATTCCACCCGCTTCTTTTCCAGCCGCGCCAGACGCAGAAGCTGCTGCTGCTTTTCTTGCCTTAATAGCCTCTTGAGCAAGCCTCAGAGCGTTTATTTCATCCGTTGCGTACTTCGACATAAGAATATTGCCGATAGAGTCTCTGACAGGCTCAGGAGTACCAACACGAGCAGAATACTTGCCCAATCCGCCAAGCAAAGATGATAGGCCGCCAGTCTTTGCGCTTAGTCCTGCGCTAATCAGGTCTGAAGCGTTGTCTAGCGTCTGCTGTTCTGCGTTAGCTTCGCGTGAGAACGTGCGAGAGTTACGAGAAGGCCCAAGAGATTCAAGGCGTTTAAGCGTTTCCTCGCCTTTAAGCATCTTCTCTACATCTTTGTATTTAACATCGTCGCCAAGCAATGCCTGGAGTTTTTCGCGTGTGTTGCGATCTTTCCAGTAGTTCAATAGGCGATTCTGTCCGGTCTGAGTTCCTGCCATTTCGCGCAACTGCTCAGACGCTCCTACCTTAAACGCCTCTTTCTCGCTTTGAGACATTCCACGAGTAAGCTCTTCGATTCCTTCTGCTTTCTCATTCCAGAAAGCCCTACCCTTCTTGATAGCCGATTGATGCGCCGAAGGGCCAGCGAAAGCATCCCTAGCTGATTTATACAGCGATGATCCTGTATTCTGGTCAATGGTCAGGTTATCCAATTCCCCTAGTAGTTCATGTTTTAGCTTGACGTAAGAGCGACCAAGCGTTGAAACCTTGCCGGTCAAATCATCTGTCTCTTTTTCGATTAGAGTATCAATCCCACGCTTCACTAAGTCAGCATCGCGCATTGAAACAGTTCCGCCGCTTTTGATGTTGGTAAGCGTATCGGTTACTTCTTTAGTTCCTAGCGTGAATGGCGTTCTCTCTGCTGTCGCAATCTTGCTAGCTGTACCAGCCGCTCCAAGTTGCTTTGCGGCCTTAAAAATAGAATTTAGGTTATCAGATACAGGGATATTCATTTGATGAAGCTGTTGATACAAAGGCGCAGCTTCGCCTAGCTTTTGCCGTTCAAAAGCCGCTGACAAATCTCCAGCCCTGCCATATCCACCATTAACCGAATTCACCATATTGTCCATCCGGTCAGGACGTGTAGAGATGCGATTACGGATAAGTTCTTCAAGTTGGTTTGCCGTTTTACCGGGAAGGTTTGCATTAACATCAAGAGCTCCGCGTGTGCTTTCCCCTGCTGCATCGGCAATGCGTGCCTCTGGCCCAAGTCTAGCCATGTTTGAAGACAGATCATCAGCCGAGATATTGTCACGGTTCATTGCTCCAGCTACACGATTACGCGCCAACCATTCACTATACTTCTGACCACCAACAGGAATTCTTGAGGCAACTTGACCACCTAGCGCACTTAATGCGCTACCACCAAGGCCAGCCGTTCCCATAATAAGCGGAGCGCCTAGCATACCCATAGCACCTGATTTTGTAGCTCCTTCTAATCGCTTCCCTTCTTCAGCATCTCCAGCGCCTTGCGCCATCCCAAAAGCTCCACCAGTAGCACCAGCAACAGCCCAAGGATTCATTCCCTTTACTAGCTTTGCTGCGCCACCTGGCAATAGCATTGAACCAGACACAGAGCCAAGCATTGCAGAACCTGGATAGTCTTTCTGGAACCCTTTAACTGTAGCATTGTATCTATCACGGTCAAGCCCAACCGCTCCTGCAATTTCATCTCCAAAACCAAAAGTCAGAGCCTGCCCGATGTTCATGGCAGATGCTACGCCTGCCGGAACATCATAAGGCTTTGATCCTTGCTCAGAGATAAAAGAGCCGAGTTCTTCGGCTGTTGCTCCTTCTGGCCCTTCAACATCAAAAGTCTTGCCATCCGGTGATTTGACTGTGTAGATAGGCATCAGCGTACCCCGATAATTTTAAACTTTGATGAAGGTGCGGATTTTTGCAAGTCATCAAACAACGGATTTTTTGCCGAGTAGTCGGCAAGTTCTTCAGAGAACCCATTAAGAGTTTTGTTCTTTTGGCGATACTCTCTAGCCATCTTAGACACTTCTACATCGCGTTTTGCTTTGCGTTGTAGTGTTTCGATAATCATTGCATTGCCGCCCGGAGTATTAGCAAGCCCAGGAACCATTTCAATCAGGAAACGACGGTCAGGATCAGACATAGCCCCCGGCATAAGGTTTTCACCACCGCTGTTCTTGGCTCTAAGCGCTAACTCATTTGCCAGGGCTGTTGCTGCTTGTTTCTGCGGCAATTTCGGATCAATCTTGATGCCTAGCGAGTCTAGGACGCCAGACACTTCCATTGATGCCGGAGTTAGCTTTCCGGTTTCAATTCCTGTAAGCAGAGTTTTCATTCGGTTAAGATTGTTGCTTGTCGCAGAAGCTGACAATCCAGCCTTTTGAATGCCTGAGTATTGTTCAGCCAAATCCTTGCCGAGTGCTTTCTGTTCTTCGCTTTCCATCGGTGGAAGATGTACGTTAGTGCTTGATCGACCAGATGAAGCAATCTCCTTCTTGCCGGAAAGGTACGACGGCATAAAACGAGGATTGCCATCAGGCCCAATTTCCATTCCGTCTGGAAGTTTCTTGTTCTGGAATACCGAGGTTGCTTGACCTTTATCAATCTTGACCAGCGAATCTCCAACAGTCTTGTATTGATCTTCAGGGTTTTGGCGCTTCCAGTAATCAGCGTAAGGAATAACCCCTGCCCGTACTTCAGCAGGAATATTCGGATCACTGTTCATGAACTTCTGCATATCAGCCTTACGCTTCTGTTCTTCAAGAATCTTAGACAGTTGCATACCCTGCGTTAGTTGCTGCTGTTGCGCTTGCCGTGCGTTATCTAGCGATCCCTGATAAGCACCTACGCCCGCCATGCCACCCGCACCAAGCGCGTTAAACAGGGCTTGATTCTTATCTCTTCCGCCATTGTTCATCATCATTGCAAAACCGGCATTAATCAGACCGTTGTTGCGTGCGTTACGGCGATCTTCTTCACTTGGCTGGCTAATTTGTTTCATTGCCGCCATAGCTTCTGGATCAAAATAGTTATCTAGTATTCCCATTACAGCAGCCCTCTCCGAACATTTGCACCGTATTTACGTGGGTTATAGCCGCCTTCAAACTGAGAGTAAGGCGTCAATGTTTGAAATGATTGAGCGGGTCTTGATGGCGAATCATCCATCATCGGAGCTACCGCACCACGAGCGTTCATCTGCTGCATCATGGCTCTTTGTTTGGCTTGCTGTTCAGACTCTTGCATATTCTGCAAGAGCATCTTTCCGCCAGTTTGAGCAAGTTTGCCGCCAGATGTATTGCCACCGAACGCACGGTTAGCCTTTCCTGAATACTCCTTTGCGTAATCTAGCAATCCTTTAGATTGCCCACCTGCACCTGTAACCATTTCGCCTTTATGATAGTAAGAACCATCAGGAGATATTGAAGTACCGTTGTCGAAGTATTGCCAGCCGTTAGAGTTTGCACCGCCATAAACAGACCTAGCAGAATCTGCGTTTGCTAAGTCGCTATAACTTGCTCCAGCGTCAGAACCGTACATTGCTAGAGAACCAGAATAGCCCAATCCAGAACTAGACGCAGACAAGCCAGAACCTAGCGCATCAGCTCCTGAATTAGCCGCTCCGACACCGGATAGCCCTTCTGTTGCGGTTAGGCCAGTAGTTCCGCTGGTTGCTGACAACCCGCCGCCTAGACCTTCTGACGCACCAGCACCACTAAACCCACCGAATCCAGCTACCGACCCCAAAGCGCTTAGACCAGCTTTGGTCCAATTTCCTGTACTAACTCCATCGGCAGCGCCGAGAGCAGAACCCCACCCAGGAAGGAAGGCGTCAACAATAATTGGCGCGATGGTTTCGAAGTATGGAGATTGACCTTTTGTCGTCTTTGAGCCGGTTGTCCATTCTTGAACTTTGTTGTGCATTGGGTCAATCGTGTCCAATACAGGGTCAAGAAAATCAAAGATTCCGCCAAGTAGCCCCATGATTACTCCCAAATGCTCTTGATTGCGCCGGTAATATCACCATTAGTTGCAGAGTTCAGCAGACCATAACCAGCCAATCCGGTTCCGATTGCATTAGCGTATCGGTTTGACGAGTACGGATTAGAAGCGTACCCCGCTGATTGGACTGAGCCTTGACCATTGACCGACGCTCCAAGACCGTTAGCCAATACATCCAACTGTCGATATGGTTGATTTTGAGCCGCCAACCAATCAGAGTATTGCGTGTTAAGTTGGTCTTGATTCTCTTGTCTTGAAATGTCGCCAACACCAATTAACTGCTGTGCGTTGTTGTAGTCAATGTTGCCATACTGACTAGCCAGGGAAGCGTCTTTCAGTTGGTTGTTACGTTCGTTCGTGTAGTTCTGCCCGTAAGCCTGATTTGCAGCGTCTGACAGATTGCGCGTTAGTGTTTCTTGGTGCGCTGTCGTTCCGTAGTTAGAGCCATTGAACTGACTATTTACTTTTCCGCTAACGTCATTCATTGCCTGATTAACATTGGCGCGTAGGTACGGGTTTGAGTTCGGATCAAGATACTTCCCGCTCATCGTATCAGTGTAATTATTCCTAGCGGCTTGTTCTTCAGGCGAGCCATTTAGAGCGCGTTTGGTTACTGCATTCAGGCCGTAATTTTGCTCGTCCGTCATTTCAGCAATGCGCTGACCGCCATAGGTTTGATATGGCTGATAAGATAGCGCATTAGCCCGAGTTAGCAGGTCTTGTGCAACTGGCTGTGCCCATGCAGGGATTTCTTTAGTCTGCGTGCTAGAAGTTGTAGCAGGGACAGATGAAGAACTACCGCCGCCGCTATCGCCTTTGTTCATAATTGAATGACTAGGCGAGCAACCTTGGTGAGTTAAATGAATGTTGTACATGAGCGCCTCCCGGCGTTAGCTAATGGTGTTTATTTGCCAGTGTTTTGCATTTGTTGCATCTGCTGAATTCGTTGATCCATGCCCAAAAGACCAGAGCCGTAATTGGTTCCACCTGAATTCATTACTTGCGGATTCATTCCGCTATTTCCAAAACTGCCCAACAAACCACCAGGCATGACTTGTGAAATGCGCGAAGGTTGCGGCTTATATAAGCTCTGCGGTTTGTAGTTTTGAGCCTGATTAAGCCATGAGTTCATTTGCTGCTGTTTTGCTTGTTCTGCCTGTTGCGCTGCTAAATCCGCAGCAGCTTGTGAAGCCTGTAAATCTATTGCTTGCTGACTTTGTGCAGCTTGTTCATCTGGTGTGTTATTTGATATTACAGAAAACTCGCCAAACTCATTTACCCACCCGCCGAGATTTTGATCAAAAGTCCACATACAATTCCAGTCCGAATATTTGTTACAGTGTTTTTTCTACAATACGGTAGCGTTCCATTACTCCAAACCGTTGCCGCCATAATCTTGCGACTGATTCAAAAGCAGCGCCTTGAATCTTTGTGCACCCTTGCGATCTTGCCCAATTTTCTAGTTGAGAAAACAGTTCTTTGTTCGCTATCATTTTACCGCCGATAGCAGAAACAAAACAAATAAAATCATTTGGATACCGAATTAAACTAATTGCAGTAGCTCCAATAATCTTCCCTTCATTCTCGGCAACTAGTAATGTTTTACTTCCTTCGGTTAAATATACTTTTAACTGATCTACGTTATATTCACCGCCACCTGTTTTCAATGCGCTATCAAGCATAGATTCAACTTGAGGCCAAAGCTGGCAAACGTAATTAGGATTAACCTGGTTAACTTTCACTTTAGTTCCCTGTTAGTGTCCGAATCTCTAGCCAAGTCCCAGGCGTTCCGCTTGCAGTGCATACCCATCCAATTACGACATATTTACTGCTAGATGTCCCTGCTTCTGCTGGTTCGTTATTCCTGCATTTATTACCGATATACCAAGGCCCGGATGTTGGAGAAGTAGTTCCATTGGTATCCCACATAAACGAATCATTGAAGTAATTCGCAAACTGCCGGAATAACACATTAAGCCGCTGTGTTAATGGACGAATTTTTTCGTCAGTTAATATCGGAAGACGAGGATCTAGAGGAAGTTTCATTCAATTCCATCCGGGGACATTAACAAATCAAATCCACTGATTGCCATTTGACCATTAAATATAAATTCAAACTTATGCCAACGTGCAGACCATATAAAGTCGTACCAGTTATTAGAATAAGTCGAAGTTATATTACTTGAGAATGTACTAGCGTCAGTATTTGAATAAGAGTAATTCATTACTGAGGATGTTGGAGATTGAATAAATCGTGGTCTAATTCTAGTGCACGTAGAGAATTGCATGTTATCTCCATAATGCCCTGTAGTTATTCTAGATTCTCCTGATATACCTGAATATTGATAACACTTATGATCTGTTCCAAATGCAGCCAATACAGCGCCGCCAGTAGTCCAAAATGTAGAGTTATAGCTGATATTTGTCGGCAGATCGTCCCACGTTGAAAATAGCGTTCCCATGTTGTCATAAGAAATACCGTTTGATACATATTCGGCAGCTATTTCAATCTGACCGTCCATCCTTCCCCATTTATTCGTTTTGACGTTATAAACGATACATTTGTCTAATGCGCCTGAAGAATAAACGGAAGGGAACCACCAAAATACCCTTTGATTGAATCGGTCATAAGTTCCGCAAATCTTATACATGTAACGCTGATCTACGTTATTGAAAAACCAATTACGCAAAGGTGCGTTTAATGCTTGAGGTCTGGTTCCGTCGAACATGTAAAAGTCATCATGTCCGATAAAGAAATGAGCCGTGCCAGTGGTTACTACTGATTCATTACATGGCGTTCCAATTTCACCGGGAGCTTTGCTGAACGACCATACCAGAGGAACGCCGACATATTGACCAACGTACATCGAGCGGTCTTTATAGGCAACAATGATGTCACCCAGGCGCTTGGCTGCTGTAATTGGGCCTGGAGTATCCAATAACTGACCAGAAACACACTGCGTATCGACAGAAGGAACCCAATCAGTCTCATTTCCTACTGCTGAACATGCCCACCGTTCAGGAGCATCACCGAACCCCATGCCGTCAATGTTGAAAGCAAATACCTGATTGTTGATCGTCTCGATAATGTCTGCTTTAGGCGCTGAAGCGGAAACCGCAGCAAAGTCTGAACCGCTCGAAATGGCTTGAATTGTTTCTCTCTTTGACGAGGCTAGAGTTACGTTGCCAAACTGAGCGAAGCGCCATCTTTCATCAGGGCCAAGCGAATACCCACCAGAGACAGATTTATCAACCCATGCCGTTGTCGAAGCCTCGTATAACTTATCGCTAGAGCCACAGAATGCGCGTGTGCTGTTGTCTAGCTTGCGGGTGATAGCAAACCCTTTAGCTGCGCCAGAAATCGCACCTAGGCCGCAATCTATTGGAGTTGGAGCGGCAACGAATAGCCCAATAGACGGCAGGATATTTTTGCAATCAACAAATATCCCAGGAGTCTCAGGCGGAAGATCAGGCGCGAATCCTTCGAACTGGATCATGCTGCCACCACGTACAGAGGGCCAGCCGCTACAGGTTTGTTATTGCTGGAAGCATTCGCCAGATATGAATCAAACTCAGCTTGCGCCGCCATTGATGCTTGCGGGTCTTTGGCAAACATGAACGAATATTTCAAAGCCCCTTTGAGGTATGCGCCAGAGTAGTTATCAAGCACCGCATTGGTTGGGGTTGTTGCGAGAGGATCAGGTTTAGCGAAATAGACCAACTTTAGGTCATTTGATACACCTGTTGGCAGGCGGATTTCTGCTCCAATGATGGTGAAGTAACCATAACTTGACGGCTTCCACTTCTCAGGCGGCGTATAGAAAATCGTTGTCCGTAGCGAGTCGTTTAACTTGATGTAACGAGCCTCTAAGAAGTCTGCCGGTAGCGTAGCTGCGAGGTTACTTACAGTCAGAGTTTCCTCTGCTTCCATCTCTCGCACTCGCAACGCATTGAAGTGAGTTTTGAATAACTCTTCTTCAGCCAGCGCGATAAATGATGGAATAGCCGAGGTTAAATCAGAGCGGTGCATCCATGTGGCAATGTCCGTCTGGAGTGTTGAGTATGTCGCCATTAGAGGCTTCCTTTCTTTGCCACCAAGACCATAAAGCCTAGCGACATGCGTTCAAACTTGATTAGGTCGAAGCGTTCCAGAAACTTCGGTAGCCACCATTCCGGAGACTCTTGGATAATGTGAGCATTCCGCCCATCTGGAAGATGATGGAGAGCAGCGCCGGTATGGACTACGTGAAAACCAACCTTGCGCGTCACCCGTTGCAGATCATCAAGCACCGAATCTAGGTACTGCGGCTCAAGATGTTCCAGTACGTCAGAGGTCATCACCATATCAGCAGGGCCGGGAGGCGCTGAGATTTCCTCAATGGCTGGGTCGTAAGGGATATAAGGAACGCTTACGTGAGGCTTTAGAGCCTGTTTGCCTGCCCCGTAGTCGATGAATTGCATTGGCTTGTACTGAGCAATCAGCTTTTGAACGATAGGCGCGTACATCACAGAGGAAGTGCCGAAGTCAGGGCGTTCTGAGTGCAGTTGTGCAAGTTGTGCGCGGTATGAATCAGAGATCAAGTTCATGCTTAACCTCTTTCGCTACCTGTGCGATTACGTCTTTCCAGCTTCTTCCTTGTTGAGGGTAGAAGTGTTGATTAGGAAGGCGCTGGAATGCCTCTGTAAAGCGCCAGTTGTGCTTATCGGGGATTAGGCAATAGGTTGGTATTCCTAGCGCATCCGAAGCGTGTAGCGACGTTGTGCAGATACCCACGACTGCATCAAGCTGAGAGATCAACGCTGCGGTATCGTCGTAATCATTGGAGCGAGTGGCAAATGGAAAGCTCTTTAGTTCTTCCGGATCATCGCCTTTGTACTCCAGCGAGACATACACAGCATCAACCGTACTCATTAGCGGATAGAACTCGCCAATGTCGATTTCTCTGCCTATGGCGTTGTTCTTCCGAGTACCAGACTTCAGCGCGATGCCGATAACCGGCTTCTTATAGCTATCGAACAGCGCTCGCCACATTCTGCTACGCTCAGGACAAGCCACAAGCCAAGGAGACTGACGGAAGTCGCTATCAGCATTGCGATATAAATGGAAAAGAGAGCCAATCGCGCAACGGTAATCAATAGGAGCTTTACCGAGCCATGAAGGGGATTCTTCCCGGCGTGTGCCATGTACTTCTGCAAACGGTAATGAGCGCTTAAACAGGTTTTCGAGCTTCGGATCACAGTCCAGGATAATGCTTGCTCTAGTAGACGCGTCTTCCAGCGCTTGAGCATAAAAGATTTCATCGCCTAAACCCTGTTCGCCATAGACAACCACCTTTCCTGATTCACCTTGCCAGCGTCCTTTGTCGCCATATTCCCACTCTCTGCGGAATTTTCCGCCTAGCCCTAGCTCGAAATCAGCGAATCCCTGCTTCCATTCTCCTTTAGCAAGCAGAGCATGGGCGCGGTTAGTAGCTGCATTGACGTTGTTAGGATCACACTCCAATGCCATTTCAGCGCATGCTAGAGCGTCATCCCACCGAGACATTTGCACTAGAGTTGCTGAAGCATTGGCATACACAGGCGCGTAATCTGGCTTGTACTCTGCTGCCTGCATGAACAGCTTCAGCGCCTCGTCATGCTTGCCCATCTCGTTCAGGCATTTGCCCAAGTTGGTTAGGTTGCCGCAGTTAGGCGAGATATCAACCGAGCGCTTGAGAAATTGATAAGCAGTTGCTTCATCTTCCAATAGAAGGTGCGCATAGCCACGGAAATTCAGCGCAACAGGATCGTTTAAATCATCTTCCATCATTTCAATGATGAAAGGCATGGCTTCTTCTAGCCGTTCAGCTTCGAGTAATTCCTTAACTAGTACCTGATTATCATTCATGGGTCTTGTGATCCACAGTTTTTAAATAAGGGTACGAACGGTTTATTTCCTGAAGAAGTCGCTTTTCGTCATCTGGATTAAATACGTCAATGCCTTTATTCTTCAATTCCATGATGACGACCGAAGGAATAGACGCATAGTGCAACCAATCCTCCTTAACTCCTTTGCTCCAAATATCATTGGACATGGAGCGCTTCTGTTTCATGCGCTCAAGGAATCCAGTTAAATCCTGCTCTGTGTGAATCTGAATAGTGCCGGTTAATTCGTCCATGTCGAAATAAGTACGAGTGTCGCCGGTTTGATCTATTAGCCGCATGATTTAAACCATAGTTTATATGGTCACATTATATTCTTTTGATAATAAAAAAGGGAATCCGAAGATTCCCCTTTATTTGGCCTAGTTAATACTTAAGAGCCAATACCAGATACCTTTGCGTGAGCATCAAGGTTATTAACAACCAAGCAATACTCTGCAAGCATCAAGCGCTTTTCGCTGTCGCCAGTCTTAGCAAGAGTTTCTTGCTGAATCGGGCGAAGCGTAGCAACCGAGACGTAATCCGGGTCGATACACAAAACAGCTTCATCGCGCATGTAGCGATTCAAAACAACCTTGTGATTGCCGAAAGACGAAACATACACATCAGCCGCGCCGATAATGTCTGCCTGAGTGCCTGACATAACATCAAGCGTCTTGGTTGCGATACCGGCGAACGAATCAAAGCGATTCTTGTTTGCAACGCTCATCATGATGACGGAAGGATCACCACCGTCAGTCCATGCAGCAGCCAGGGCAAGTTTCAGATCAGACTCAAGGAACGTGGTTGCAGTGCCATCGGTCGGAGCGGTAACGATACCGGCAGAGAAGCCAGGAGTCGTTTGACCAGCATTAGACTTGACGTTGTTTCCCTTGATCCAAGACTCGAAACCAGCAGAAGCGCGAGCCGTACCAGCCGAGCCGTCATCAGATGCGGAGTTACGCACGAGTGCATATTCCATATCGCGACGCAGCTCTTTACCACGCTTAGTCAGTTGGTAGGCCAGTTCAGACTTACGGCCATACTTCTTGACCGCATCATACGTGCCGGAAATCTGTACCGTCTTGCTGGAAATCTGGCAGTAGTTGCCAAGTACGGTAGTTGCAGCAGCAGTCGCAAACGTGGAATCGTTACCTTCCAGTTGCTTATTGGCAGCAGCAGCAGCCAGAGCGTCAGTTTGCCACTGGTGATATTTGCCAGTAGCCTTTACTTTCTTCGCCAAGGTGTAAAGCGGTGTGTCAGAAGGAGAGATATTGTTGATGATATCTTCAAAGTCTTCGGCCAGACCTGCGCCGGTATAGGTGTTAGTTGCGGAAACGGCCATTTTTAAAACTCCTTAAAGCAAACGTTCGATAGCAGATTGTGCGTATTCCTGTCGACCAGTCTTTTTCAACTGTTCGCGGCTCTTGGAATACTCGCCTGCGCGTGGGTTGCGTTGCTGCTGAGAACCCGGTTTAACCGGCTTTGGTGCATCAGCAATACGCTTTTGTACTTCTGGCTTCTTTTCCATCATCTTGTCGTAGAGCATGGCTTTACGGGCAATGACTACATGACGATGGTCTGAAAGGCTCTCAATCTCGTCTTTAGAGAATCCAGCCTTATGCAAAGAGGTTTTGATTTCGTCTCGCTCAGAATTAGCTTTGGTAGCGTCCTTCCAGTCGGGAATCGCTTCAAGCATGGATTGTTTCTCGCGCTGGAGAAGTTCCGTAGTGAAGGCCCGCTGTTTCTCTGCTACCTGCTGCTGAGTGAAATTAATCTCACCAACCTTTTGCTGGTATTTGGTTTGTAGATCACGATACTGACGGTCTAGCTTCATTGCTTGAACAGGGTCACTATCGACCAACGCATTCCAATCGACCTGTTGATATTGCTTTAGCTGAGACTCTAGGCTCTTGGCTTCTGCAATATGATCGATGACTGCTTCCCGCAACCTAAACTCTTCGCCCTTGGCATTGATTTCTGCCTGGACACGTCGACGTTCTTCTGCGAGTTGTTGGGTTTTTTGGGTATAGTCAGCACCCTTTTGAGCCAGTTCGATAACTTCATCTTTTGACTTCTTGATTTGCTCGCCATTTACAACGAGGTCAATTAGTTCAATAGGCGCGGATTCTTCTGCCTCGACTTCATCAGGTTCATCCGATAATTCCTCGGATTCCTCTGGTTGTTCTATCTGTTCCTCTTCCTCTTCGCCGCCAAGGAATTGCAACATGAGATCATCTGAATCGACTTCCGGTACGGATTGGTCGTTTTGTTCCACGGATATAACTCCAGTCTGATTAGGTTAAGTCGCTATCCCCTAATAGCCACATCTCACGATGTTGGGCGGTTATCCCTGCGACGGGATTTGAAACTATTTAAATCGAGAAAATATATTATCTTTCCCGACTTGCATTTTAAGCATTTTTCCTGTTTCCGCAACATCTTTAATATTGCGCTCAATCTTATTTAATAACTGTAGTGCGATAACCAAACGATTATGCGTTGATTCATCGCCTAAAGCCGATTGTTCCATGCTTGAGATAATACCATCTCGCACTTTCTGAATTGATTCTTTAAACAATGGATTGGCGATTAACCTTTCGGCATCTTCGCCTCTAACCATTTCGTCGTGTTCTGTCATTTTTAATCCTGCTTCAGAACCGGAGTTGTAGTAATCCAGCGCAATACGACATTAAGCAGGCCGATTACCGACATGACAGCAGCAGCATTAGGAACGACGGCGGCAACGAGCGCACCGTTGTTAGCGACGTAATCAATGACCGGAATAACTGCAAGTGCGCCATTTACGGCAATAGTTTTATAACCCTTCATTTTGAAGCTCCTTATTTGATTTCGAGAATTATCTTTTCGTTACGCTCTTCGCAAGCCGTAATCATCGCGATAACCCTTTGGACAGTACTCGCGCATTGAGCAATCCCATTTGCAGTGCGAACCTGACCGACGAGAATGCAACCAAGTGAGTCTTCAGCGCGATTTCCGCCATGAATGCGAATCCCGGAATATCCTGGAACATCAAGAACGGCTGGCAGGAGTTTGCCGAAGCGATGCGAGTATGAGACTTCCAGCGGGTAGGTTCCACGCGGTATAGCTGTGCGTCCATATATCTTTGCCTCTTTGCCGTTCTCTAAATTTCGATCTTCATCTTCACAGGTATAACCAACGCGAAGACCTGACGCATACAACTGCCCTGGAGTAAATGATTCAGCGCCATTGACGCGAATAACCGGATCACGGATTAAGGTGAATATCATTCGTCTTTATCCATTAACTTTACAGATTCAACAGTCAGCCAGCTAACGGCAACAGCAAAGGCCACAGATCCGATTGCGATCAGGATGTATTCCATCACGGCGTCATTCCGTTGCTAGCAGCGAAGAATAGAACCTTGACGAACAGGCCGGCGACACCACCAGCAAGAACCCATAAAACTTTGTTCTGCCCTTTGGTGTAATTCATAAAGGCTTTCGACTCCTCAGACAGCGAACCCAACTTGTCTGATACGTCATCAATCTTTTTGTGCGCGCGATCGTTATCAAGGATCAGGTTTGAATGCTTTTCCTCAAGAATCGCCACCTTCGTAATCTGAGCCAATATCAAATCAAGTTTCGTACTGACCGCTTCCATTGTTCGCTCAACGCTATGGACAGACTTTTCGTTAATCGCCAAACGCTGAGAGTGATCCGCGCAAGGAAACTGTGAACGCTGGTCGTATATAGGTTGGTGCATTTGCTGATTCAGGCGTGGTTCGTCTGTCATGCGCTCTGTACTCCAATGGCTCTACCGTCTTGGTCTCGGACAATGTACTTGGGTGCTGACAGAGCAGCAGCCATGCCTTGTATGCTTTGCATCACTGCGGTAATTGCTTCCATGTTCGGGTCAATCGCGCCTGCCTGATCTAGCTTAGTTGAGTCATCCACGCTATTAGCGGAGACTTGAGCTGATATAATCCCGGCTGCAAGTTCCATCAGCTTGCCTTCCTTCTGCGCTTCAATCTCTGCGGCTTTGATGCGCTCGTTTGATGCGATCTTGGCTGATTCAATCTGTGCCTGTTGCGCCATTTCCATCTGCTTGGCCTGCATGTCGACCTGAGTCTCTGCCTGGAACTTCTGAGCGTTCGCCTGCATTTCCATCTGCTTGGCTTGCATCTGGCCTTGTTGCTTGACCTGTTCAACTTCGAGCAATGGATTTACTTGCGGCTTCTGCGGTTGCTGGTTTTGTGTCGGATCAGTGAAGAATTCATTTCCGTCAGAGAATCCGGCGTTCTCAGCCAAGCGTTTAGCTGCTTCATAGATATTCTTTGGACTAGCCACTCCAATCGCCATTGCTTCGCGTTGTACCTGAAGGATCGACATGAGGTGCTGTAGCTGCATGTCCTTGTTGCCAGTTCCAAGACCGACAGCGATGGTCATATCAGTGCGTGATTGCCACTGACGAGGATCAACCGGAACCCACTTGTTATTCAGGCGGAAAACCGTAGCTTTATCGGAGTGCTTCTTCAGTAGCTCATGAGTAAGCTGGAATAGCCGTTTGACACCAGACTCTGCAAAGACGCGAGCAACTAGCTCCATGCGCTGCTGCGCGGCATTCATGATCTGATTGATGCCGGTTGCTGTCTTGTTCAGCGAGTTAGCATCTAGCCCTTGGTTATACTTGGTGATCCCTGTGCGGTTCTCTTTCTGCGCATCGAGGTACTGCATACCTTCAATCGCACTTGCCCCGACATTAGGATGAACAAGCGGCATGATTGCCGACATTGGATCACCCTGAACGCGAACAATTCCGCCGGGACGAGACACCAGCATGTCATCAAGATTTACACGGTCAGATATGGCATAACGACCGTTATTAGCTAGGTACAGACCATCAAGGTACTGACGCATCACCGTCGAACGGATTAGCTGAACGTCAGCAACAAGATCAGCCAGAGATAGCCCTACATGGCGGTGTGGCATTGGCAAAGGACAGAGCGCAGCGTAATAGACGTTCTCTGCCTTGCCGCGGTAGATAATCTCGTCACCAACCACGTAATAACGCATTAGCTCTGCGATGCCGTCGCCATCTTCATCAAATCGGATCGTGATATCTCGGAACCAGACCATTCGCGTAGAAGGATCTGAACCTTCCCACAACTGTGATTCTTCCTCGTACAGATTGCGAGCTTGGCTTACATTGTCGGCAAAGTCTTCATCTTCATATGTTCCGATCTCGTCATCAACATCAAACCCCATCAGGCGAATATCTGACAGGGTTTTGCGGGTGCGATGCTCTACATAATTGGCGTCTGATAGATCAACCTTGCGACAGGCCATATCTACTAGGATTTCTTCAGGCGGCACAGGCTCGATACATACCTTGCCAATCTTATTGACCCGCTTAACAGTTACCGATATGCCTAACTCAGTTTGTTCCGCAGCGATAATCTCAGCTTGCGGATCTTGGGAGAGCATCATCAGCTCCTCTTCGGAGAGGTTCTGATAGTTATCCTCGATTACGTCTTCCGAGGTGTCCCAATACACCTTAACGTAGCCGGTCTTCATTAGCAGTGCATCTTTAAACCATGCGTACATGGTCATAAAGGAATCGTTCTGCTGCATGACTACGTGATTTACGTATGAGGTTTCTTGGTCGGCGGCTTCGATATCCTCCGCACCTTTAGGAAGAAATTCGACTACCTTGTCGCCAGCGTTAAATATCTTTAGGAGGCTAGGAAGCATCCACTCGACTGTCTCTAACGTGTCGCGGGTAACTACTTGGGAGCGTCCATCAACTTCATTGCCGTAAGGTTTGCCGAGATAATAATTTAATGCCTGTTCGCGTTCAGCGTTAAGCGTGCCGGATAAATACCCGTAGCTTTCTTTAGCTTTCGCCTCGATTGCTGCGAGGATTTCGTTGTCGCTTTTCTTTTCCATCTGTCTGAACCTTATCAGGTTGTATACCCTCTCGGATATTTATTAGCTCTTGCTCTAATTCAGTAACTCGCTTTTGCAAGTCTTGAATTAACAGAATAACTTGATGCCCGTTCATATTATACCGCCGCTATTTTATCTTAAAACTTTATTCAGTTAAACAATACCATTATTTGAATACTGGATTTCTTTCCACTGATCGTTAGTCATTGAATCAGCCGCTACACACATATATCGGAATACGTCAGCGCCATGTGAATATTCATCGTGCAATGGAGCGCCAGGCTCTAATGTCTGGTTGTTAATCTGCCTGCGATATCGCTTGAGACAGTTAATCAATCTTTCTGAACCGTTCTTATCGAAATACACCTGTCCGAATGACATTCGAGCGGCCTTAATCCCATTTTCGATACCAATCTGCGGAATGATATCTACCTGCCATCCCATCTTTTGCATTAGTTCCTGAGATGACTTGCCGGTCTTAAAGTCTCTAGTTGCGCCATCGTGCGGAAGGAATACATTGCCGTAGTTCAGCACCTTGTTACGCAGCATTGACGAGTAGTAATCAAGCGTCTTGTGGTCATCCTCGATATATTCGATCACCCGTAGCTCTGATCGTACTTTCTGGCACAGAATAATTGCCATTGAATCATTCCACCCCAAGTCAAACACCACATGCACCTTCAACAATGGGTCATAGGGAACATTACAGATGCGCCCTGAAGTCTGGGCCTTGCCTATCTCGTCAGCGTAGATAGCACCATCGACAGCGGCCTTACACTGGCCTTCCCAAATCCAGTCGTATGAAGCGCGATCAGTGTTAAAGCAGTGCTTTCGCTCAAGCTCTAGCGTTTCAGGAAACCAAGGATTGTCAGAGTAATTAACCTGCACTGTATGGCAGTGATCCGGCTTGTTTTCTACAAAGCGCTTCCACACTTCGTCAGAGTCTAGTTCGGGATTAAAGCTAATCCATATCTCTGATTCAGGCTTGCGAATGGTAGGGATAAGAATATCAAGCGACTTCTTGCTAACTGTCTGCGCTTCTTCGATCCACACCCTGTCGATACCTTCGTATGACTTGATTGATTCGACTGTGTGATTAGCCAGGCCAGCGAATACGAACAAAGAGCCGTTAAGCCCTTTGATTTCTGTCTCAGTTGAAGAGAAGAACGGCCCGAGGCCCATTGCCTGTATTTGGTCGTCTAGCAGGCGCTTGACTGATTCCTTGATGGACTTCTGCACCTCACGGGTACAAAGCACCCTTAGTGGTCTAGCGTAAGCCTGAAGGATAAGCGCTTTGGCAAATGACCATGACTTTCCTGATCCTCTGCCGCCATGAGCGCACTTGACCCTGGAAGGCTCGAATAGGAATAGCAGCTTTTCAGGGATATCAACCGTCAGGTTAGTCACTTCGGTTTAACGCCATTGACGATGATCTGTTTAAACTCTAGAGCACCTGATACGGCTAGGTCAGCATTCACCTGAAGCGGGAGCAACTTGGGATATACGCTAGACCAAAAAGCCTTTTCGTTCTCTGGTGCTTCTTTGGCCCACTCGACTAAGCGATTAACGCCACCAAGCATTTCAGCGGCCAAAGATATTGCCTCTTTTGCCGTGTGTGTTGTTTTGTTTAGCGAACCTTTAATACGGCCACCAGTTTTCTGACCTTTAGCCATAAGCTGCAACTCGTCTAAGTTGTTCTATTTTAGATGAATCAATCATCCACCAATAATTAAGACAAATACGCGCAGCAACAGCTTTTGTTCCTATATTTTCGCATAGCCGATCAAATGCTGTTTTCTTGTACTTGACTATAACAACCTTTGAACCATTACCACCTGGATGCTTATTTATATAAGGCTTCAGTTCAGATATAAGCTGAACTTCATATGCGTAAGCGTCAGATTCTTTTTTAAAATATTCAACAATCTCGCCATTTAGCTTTATGTTTCTTTGTTGAACTTTAAACCTTCTTCCGCTTCCTTTTCCTACATAAGCAACAACACCAGCATTATCTACGAATTTATATACGTAGAATTTTGCTCTTACATCATCTTGATGATTCTTTCTTAATCGTGCTGCCATTTGTGAGTTCCTAACGGATTATTCACCGTAATAATATTATGTATTCTAACCGATTCTGTATTTATCGCGGCATCTTCCACATGCTCCATCTACCAGACGCGAGAAGTAATCACCACATAAATCACATGTTCCAGCGAATCCCTGCGGAATATCTGCGGCTTTCCTCATAGCTTCTTTAACGTGGTCATCTATTACTGACTCGATGTAATAGTCTGCGCGGTCTGCTTCATCAGACATTCTTCATTTCCTTTAGCTTTGCTTTATACGTTGCTTTGATTGATTTTAAGTCATCAACAGTATATTTCTTTGGTTCGTGATTACCTTCTAACCATTCGATACTTTTTGCACCAATCTTTCCCAAAAGGTTGATTCTGTATTCAACGATATTGCCTGATTTGTGGTTGTTGCACACTGAACACTGTTTATGCACGTTGAGTTCTTCAAATCGCAACTCAGGATGACTCCCAACCGTTCGATAATGACCGGCGTGATACTGCCCTTGATGGAAACGGCCACAGGAGATACATGGTTCTTTTTCATCGCGCAATCTTATCCAAGCGTTAAACGCATTTTGAGCCTCTCTAGCGTGCTCTGATTTAGTTTTGATACATTGCTTTAGGATGCGTATCGTTTTGCGATCCTGTGCGCTTGCAATGGCCTCTGCGCGGCTTTTAGCCTTCAGTCCATAGTTGTATGCACAGTCCGGGCTGCAACAAATAGCTTTAGGACGCTCAGGAGTGAATTTCTGCTTGCAGTATTTGCAGGTTTTCATGCGTATCGCCACGTATGCCCCTTGTGCGTTTTATACTCACCAATGCAGCACCGATAAATTGACGCGCTATCAAAGCCGTGTTTCTTTACAGCATCAAGCCCACATTCAAAAAACTCTGTTTCGCCTGTATCTACTTTTGTTGAAATAACGGCGCGACTTGTTGGGTGAAGTTTTCCAAACTTTCCAGACCCAGACCGCTTTACGCCAAGCACTGAAAACATATGCACCATATTTTCTAAAGGAGTGCACCACTCAAGATTATCAACACGGTTGTTTAGCTTGTTTCCATCTTTGTGATTAACGTGCAATTTTCCTTCAACAACAGGAATGAAAGCCTCTGCAACTAAGCGGTGCGCCAATATGCTTTTTTTGTTAATACAAAACTGCCTATATCCTGTTGTTGCCACTGTTCCAGCAATATCTTTTCCTTTTACTGTCCTGAAATGTATTTTATGGCAAGTAACAAGACGATCCATTGAGCGCAAATTGCCAAGATTTGAGATTAGAAAATTCTCATTAAAAGAAACTGGTTTCCAAATTTCATTCATGTCAAATACACTCCACGACTAGCAGCAAATGCTTCAACCTTCGTTATGAATTCGTTGAATTTTTCAACGTCTAAATCTGCTGTTGAAATCAATACTTGAATAACTTGACCATCTGGCCTTCTGTATTCGCTAAATCCAAGATATTCAGACTTCAACATCACTTTCCACCATTGCGCTGAGTGGTATTCTCCATCTTTGGATTTAATTGATTCCGATAGCGTTGTAACAAGTTGGTGCAGATAAGCATTTTGCGGGAGGCTTCTACGCTTACGCTGGCCGCATGTTTTGCAAACTGTCATGCGAATAGCCTCTCTTGTCGATAGGCGTTTTCAATCCGCTTGCAGGCAATGTCGAAATACTTTTGTTCTCGCTCTATCCCGTAGAAGGTTTTACCCATGTTGGCGCAAGCTACGCCGGCTGTTCCGCTTCCCATGAATGGATCGGCTACGGTCAACGTGTTTTTTGGGGCTAAATTTATGCACCATTCAATTAACGACAACGGCTTTTGTGTCGGGTGAATCTTGCCTTCACTTGCTAATTGCGCCCTTGCAAATCGGAATGTTCTAGGAGTTATCGGTTTACTAACCCATGCAAGTTCGCTATCTGCAAGCGAAAACCCGGTTTGCATCTTGTCCCACACCAAATAGCCGCGAGAAGGTGGCAGATCAAAATAATTACCACCCCAAATAATTGCCATACTTGATATTGATACGCAGTCATCAATAAGGCTTTTGTCTGGTGTTGTTGCGTCCCATCCAGCATTTCCGTCCCAAAGTTTTCCACCGCAAGACGCAAACCCGCCAGCCTTATCCCACTTGTCACCAATACCGTAAGGTGGATCAGTAAGCACCAAATCAACCTTGGGCAGATGCGGTAGCACCTCTCTGCAATCACCTAGATATAACGAGCAATTACCGATAATCTCTGTTGGTTTCATTTCGCCACCTTGTCGCTATCTACCTTCTCACGGTGAAGTCGGTAGGATTCAACCTCTGCTTTGGCTAGTGCCTCTGCTTTCTCTTTCGGAATTCCACCGCAGAAGTGCATGATTGCTGCGCGTTCCTCGAAGCGCTCTGTTAGATCATCGTTCAGCATATTTTTCGCTCCAGAACATCACAGCTTTCGCTTTTCCTTCTTCGGATTTCATTTCTTCCCGGCAAGCCTCTTTGTATTCGTCAGCATCGGCTTGACTCCAGCCAGCGGATAACCTGTCTGCGACGTACCATTTATAAAGTTCTCTAGCGTCCATTAGTCAGCCCAATCCGTGCCAACTGTTTCAGGGATGCGAACCTCTGCATTGATACCTTTAAGCCTGAGTTTCTTTGCCAGGATGTATGCAGATGCTTGTCCGGTAAAACTTGCGTCGTTATCACCAAACACGATCACCGAATTAACGCCTTCAGGCGGGAGCCATTGCTCCATCATGTTTGCCGATACAGCAGCCCAAACAGGAACAGAGAACTTGCGCGATGCGGCTAGTGCGGTTTCAATTCCTTCAGCAATTCCCAATACTTCAGCAGCAATACCTAGCTTGATAGAACTCCCTGCCATTGGTGCGCCGGTTAGTAGCTTCTTTGGTTTATCTACTGGAGCTTTCTTTCCTTCGTTCGTCAGATAGATGCGATGGATGCCTACGCCCTTCTTATCCATTCCAGTGACAGCAGCAATCAGAGCAGGGTAATAGTCGACTAAGTCGCCATCGACATAAGCCAATGCAGGATGAAAGCGTAAGCAAGCCGGGACAATCTCAAGACCGACACGGCGATTCAGGTACAACCAAACTGGATCACCTTTAACAACTGGCTCTGTCTCGTTCCAGATGCGCTTAACAGCAGCCATCTTTTTCGCTTCGTCTGATTCAGCAACCACGGCATGTGCAGTTACGCTACCGGCGATCTGTTCAACCTGATATGCAGCTTCACGGAAGTTCCAGCCTTTAAACTTCTCAAGTAGCGAATAACCATCACCTGAACCGCATTGGTTACAAATCCAAGTTCCTCTGCCTGCTTTATCGTCAAAGCGGTAACGGTCTTTTCCTCCGCACAATGGGCATTCACCGTGTTTATTACGAAGGAAGCGTTCTTCAATGCCAAAGTGCATCAACAGTGAATGCCAGCGACCAGTTGCCATTTCACTTGCTTTGTATTTATGCTGCACGCTTCACCTCCTGCGATTTGGCAAAACGAATAGCCTGAGAAACAAGCCACGATCTAGTTTCCGGTGATGGCTCTATCGAGTATTGCTGCATTCCTTTCGGCCACACACCAAACTTTGCTTTGTACTTGTGCGAAACCCATCCGTCGCTGTACCCCTTGGATCGTGCTATGGCTAATAGCTCGGAATACATCTTTTGCTTATCGGCTGGCGTTGCTTTCTTTGCGCCTTTGACTAACAGCGAAAGTTCGCCGTCAGCTTCTTCAATTCCGCTTTGTGGGCGCGATGCCTTGTAACCGCACTTCGGGCAGATTGAAACCTTTGGCGGCTTCATGTGATGGCATTCAGGACATTTCTTAGGCAATGCAGCATCAGGCTTTTTTTTCTCTGCTGACTTTGGCACACCGTCATCAAGGTCTAGCGGAAAATCATCAGTCGGAAACCCAAGACGCTGAACCGTTCCGGAGTGATCCAAGACCAACGCTTTAACCTTCGTATCATGCGGGCGCAGTACCCGGCCAATCATCTGAATGTAGCGAATTAGTGACTTAGTAGGACGGGCAAGAATCATCGTGCGACACGCCGGGAAATCCCATCCTTCCGTCAGAATTCCGACGTTTGAAATGATTGTGGTTTCGCCTGTCTCTACCCTGGCAAGAATCGCGGCGCGTTCTTCTTCGCTTGTGTAGCAGTCGATATGTTCAGCCGATACACCTACAGCGCGGAATGATTCGACAATGTGCTTTGAATGGGCGATGTTTGAAGCGAAGCAAACTGTTGGCAATCCATTGGATAATTTCAGCCAGTGCGTAACTATGTCGCCAATCAGTTGCGGCTTATCGGTAGCACGGCCAATATCTGAATCTGACCAATCCATTTCACCGTAAGCGTTTTTGCTCTGCTTGATTCCTGTCATGTCAGGCTCTGACGGTGCGTAGATTTCGCAATCAACAAGGAAACCGTCATCAATCAATTCTTGAATTGACGTTGCCACGGTCATTGCTTCAAACAACGCCCCGCCAAGCTCCTGATAGTGCTTTCCTAGACCTTTGCTGAACGGTGTTGCTGACAGTCCAATTACTGGAACTGCCGAGCGCGTCATAATCACCTGACGGAAGTCTTTTGAACCTGCTACGCCATGCGCCTCGTCAATAACGATCAGATCACAATCAGGCATACCGCGACGAGCTACGGTTTGAATGCTTCCGATGACTACCTGACAATCAATGTTTCGTGTGTTGTCGCCTTGGATGATGCCGTGATTGATACCAGCCCTATAGAAACGCTTTGATGCCTGACCAACCAAGTTGATACGGTTACACAGGAATACCACCCGCTTACCTTTGGCTATAGCACCCTTAATGATCGACATGCCAATTTCAGTCTTGCCTGAACCTGTTGGCGAATAGAGCATTACACGGCCAAAACCACCAGCCAATGAAAGGCGTAGGTTCTGAATCGCTGCTGCTTGATACGGCCTTAGGCTTAGTGTTCCCATGATTCATCCTCCATCATGGATTCCAACTCAGCCATCAGAAGTTCTTCAGCACATGCGCGGAGGTGAGCCATAGAACGGGCTATGTGCATAGGACGTAATTTCAGGCTGCCCATGACAGCACCTCGCCGGTATCTGGATCAATAGCTACCGCCTGTTTACCTAGACTACTAACACCATCTTTTTGCTTGGCTAGGTAGGTTTTAATAGGTGACTGTGACTGTGACTGTGACTGGCATTCCTCAAGCAATTCTTGAGAAGTGCTAAAAGCAATGCTTGAAGCATCGTTTTCTTTCTTCCATCTAGCACTAGCCGCAGCAACCGCACGGGCGTGATGCAGCTCTACGCGAGTAATTGCTTTTGCCTTTTCTTCGTCAATGCGCTTATGTTTAAGCATGTTGTCGCATTGCTCAAAGAATGAAATAAGCAATGCTTTTGCTTTGCTAAGAGCATTCGGAGTCAGCTTAGTAACCTGACAAAGAACTTGGTCATCGTTAGGAATTGGCCCGTTCTTCCAATAGTCCATAATCATTAGCATGTAAGCACCATGCTGTTCAGTTGTTAGGCGACCTGTAGATGACAAGTAATCACCTATATACAGAGGCATCCATATATCCTCTTTCGCCTTCTTTACTTTTGCTGCCTTATCAACCATAATTGATCCCGTACTTGGAAGCCCTGACGAGATGTTTGCGCATCAATGACTCAGGGCTTTGTTTTGTCTGCTGTTTAGGCCGCAGACATAGCCTTATTGCGCAATGCAGGAAGATCAGCGCGAAGCTGACCATTAGTAGCCAGTTCAATTTGGTACTGGCGAACCTCTGGAACCTCTCCCGCCTCAAGCCATCCAGCAACACTTGACTGAGCTATGCCAAGCGCTTCGGCTACGCCAATTTGCGTTCTAAAGTGTTCGATTACTTGCTTGGGATTCATTTCTTACTCCAGTTGCGATTTTCTCTTACGTCGCATTATCGCGCTTCCGATTTCAAAAGGCAACGCCCTAGCGATATAAATTTGCGCGACTATATCGTTTGTCCTATAACGAGAAGTGAACGGAGAGGAATACAATGACACTTGGTCAACGGATAAAGGAATTAAGGTCGAAGATGCGACTGACACAAGCGCAACTTGGGAAGCGTGCGGGGGTAGCCCAAGCTACAATTAGCGACTATGAAAACGACGTTACTAGAAATCATAGAGCCGATGAATTAATGCGCATCGCTGCGGCACTAGGCACAACGCCGATCTATTTAATGGAAGGCACAGGCCCAGCGGATATAGAAGATGCAGACAGCGACGAAGCGGCCCTGCTTGCCGCATTTAACGAGCTTGAAAGGCACTTAAGGGCTGCATTGATAGCAGCAGCCAGGGCCATGAAAAAGCCTTGATGTAATCGCAGAACAGATAAGCAGCCCTTCGGGGCTTTTTTTTTGAAATAAATATCGCGTTGCCTATTGACAACCTAAATCGGAGGGGCGATAATTCAGTCATCGGTTCAGCAACAAGCAACAATGAACCGGCTCTTTAAAAACTCAGCGAAATACCTCGGAGTCCGAGTAAGCGATGTGGCTAGTACCCACAAAGTCCAATCGGTAGGTCGAGGCCAAGCGCCAACCCAATCTCGTTGAGGCGCTCAATAAGTACCGAGATGACGCAATCATCTGAGGATGTAGCGAGTAGCAAACAAATGAACAGTAGTACCGCAGCTTCGCAAGAGGCTGCACCACCAAGCACTCATAAATAGTTCTGACGGAGGCTAGCGCCCGATTAATCGGATTTCGTACCCGTTGAGTGCTTGGTAGTGATAACCAACAACAAAGAGGTGAGTGAAATGCACATCCTTGGCATAAACGAATTTAGAAACGCGCTCAGAGATTGTCGTAACGGTGGATGGAAAACGTGGGCGATGTTCTCCGACAACCACGATATCGGTCCGCTTAGATTCAATCAATCTGGATCGTGTAGTTACTGGCATTAACAAAACCAGCCCTGCACTTGCGGGGCATTATCGATACGCCCTGAGCCGACCAACCAACCCACAAGGAGGTGACAGTCTGCGGGAAATCAGGACGTATCGATAAGCCTGCTGGCGATCAACCTCAATCCCAAAGGGAGAAAGGCTTAATCAAAAAGGAACCAGCAGGCTTAAGTAAGCCACTTCTAGGCCGCAGCAATACGCGACGGCGTTAGCGGTGAGGTGGCTTAACTAACCAAACGGAGGAAGTTATGAGCGAATTCACACAAACACTTTATTTCGGCGACTTAGGCGAACAGGACGTAGAAGTTGAGTTTGATTATCAACCGGCTGAACGCATGACTCGTGACGATCCTGGCTGCTCTGCCGAGGTTGAGATTACTTCGGTTAAATGGCGCGGCTTAGAGCTTATTTCGGATTGCTGCAAAGACCTGATTGACGCTCTTGAGCAAGCAGCTTTCGATTACCTAGACGGCGAGCGTGATAGCGCACTGGCTGACCGCGCTGAATACCTTCACGACATGCGGAGGGCAGCGTAATGCTTACATCTTCTTACCTGTGCATTCCGTACCCAAGCGAACGCCAAATAAGCGAACAAGAGTGGAATGACAGTATCCCTCTTGATGCGCCTCGTGTAATTCCTTCCGGCAGTTTCATTCAGTACGAAAACCCGAATGAGCCTGGCGCTTTCATTCCGCTACCAGGATGCGTATCAAGGGAGCAACCATGACTGACCTAACCACAATGCTGGTTTGTGGGCTGTTTCTAGGCTCACTTGCTGGACTTTTTATATAGGAGGTTGCTATGTGGCTTGTAGTCCAAGTAACCGAAACGGGCGAAGAATTTGGCCGCGATGAATTCAGAGCAAAGCAACACGCTGAATTATGGATTGAAGAAAACGCCAGCCAATACCCTGAATCAACGTTTTATGTTGAAAAAATGTGGAGCGCAGATCATGTGTAACGACGCATACATAGATGACGAAGAGCGACCAAATGAAGAAGAAATGATGGCCGCACACGATGAATACCACTGGTATCAGTCGCAACTACCTGAGCATAAGCGCGATGGATACGCTGAACGAATGTATGAAATGGCTGATCTTCGGAGAAAAGAACAACGGGAGAATCAAATATGAACAAGCCAATTGAAAAGCTAGAAAGTCCGTTTATGACGTTATCGGCAATCAACGTAAATGGACATACAGAAAAGAAAGGAAAGTTTACCTATCTCTCTTGGCCGTTTGCAGTGTCGGAGATTAGCAAGGCTGACCCAAGCGTTACTTGGGAGTATCCAGCACCAGTTACCTACCCTGACGGAACGATGATGGTGTTTTGCAACGTTACTGCTTTCGGTAAGACGATGAACGGGTTTCTTCCTGTGATGGACAACTACAACAAGTCCATAAAGAACCCTAACGCGATGG
>ERZ1034365.177-NODE-177-length-36087-cov-3.099944_pt1 | contig 36087 bp, 36 predicted proteins | sample MGYA00520615_ERZ1034365 | MGnify/ENA primary metagenome ERZ1034365 (study PRJEB33736, sample SAMEA104284505) | Azolla filiculoides | biome: Urban; feature: Water surface; material: Ditch water | place: Netherlands | collected 2015-10-28 | depth 0-0.1 m ...
AATTCATCAGTTCCATATCTATAATTTTCTATTAAAAGAAATTTATTTTTATGCTTACATAATACCACACAACCTGGTTTATCGCTATTGTTTTCAATTAGTTTAATATGATTAAAAATTTTATTATTTGAGTCTTTTACAATATTATTTTGTTCAGACAAAGAAATGAGCTTATTGAGTTCGGCATACTCCATAAACGCATCCATGGGATCTATTTTTGGATCCCCTTATGGTTTCAGCAGGACGTTGGACCTGGGTTGTGAAGGGTTCACATATTCCATTCCAACCTGAGATCCCGGTTTCAAATGCCTTTGGTTGGTTGTTATCCGGAATGGCGTTAATGACAATTCTTCATTTTTCTACTCCGCGCGAGCGTCGCAAGGTTGGCGGATCTTTAATCGCAGCCGATGTGATGTTGTTCTGGACATTGTTTTCGGGCTTTGTCGGCAACTTGTTCTTCTTTAGCCGTCCTGGAATCGCTTTATTTGCTGGATTAATCATGGGTGTATTACTTGCGCCTTACTTCTTTAACCGATGGGTCGGAAGACCGTAACCCTTTGATGATCCTCTTTTTCTTAATTCCTTTGATCCTGCTGACTATCGCAGCTGTTAACTTTGTTCAGATTCGAACACCTAAGCAGGCATCAGAGTTTCAGGAATCAGTTGGTGTCGTGGTTCCGATGCGTAATGAGGCTGAAAATGTTGAAGGTCTAGTTGCAACCCTTGCTGCGCAAAGCGGGGATATTCATTTCTATTTACTAGATGACAGCTCTGAAGATTCAACGTACGAGTTGCTGCAGACATTCACTGCAAAGGATTCACGTTTTACGGTGATTAAAGGTGCTCCCTTGGCTGATGGATGGATCGGTAAAACTTGGGCACTTCAGCAGTTGTTTGAGGTATCCAAGGAAGAGGTGCTTGTATCAATTGATGCAGATGTGCGCTTAACCAATGATGCGATTGCAAAAGCTGTATCGACGATGCGTGGAGCGCGTTTAGATTTTGTTTCACCATATCCCCGCCAGATTGCACAAAGTTTTGGCGAACGTTTGATTCAGCCATTGCTTCAGTGGTCTTGGCTTACAACTGTTCCGCTTAGATATGCCGAAGGCTCTCGCCAGAAATCAATGGCGGTAGCAAATGGCCAGTTCTTTGTTGTGCGACGTTCGGCGCTGGACTCAATCGGTGGATATGTATCCGTAAAGCATGCGGTTATTGATGATGTGTTTTTAGCTCGTGCGCTGATGGAAAGCGGTTCTTCAGGAACAGTAATTAATGGTTCAGATATCGCCGAGACCCGGATGTATGCATCGTGGAATGAGATTGAAGCAGGGTATGGAAAATCATTAAGCAAAGCCTTTGGATCAATATTCGGAGCAGTGTTTGTGATCGCCTTCTTATTTGCTACAAGCATCGCACCACTAATTCTTGGTCTGCTCGGCAATCCTTATGGTTGGTTAGGTTTTGCAGCGATTGTTGGAACACGTGTACTAAGTGCAATCAAGAGCCGCGGACGGGTTCTAGATAGTGTGTTGCATCCAATATCTATCGCTGCGCTGATTTACCTGATCGTTTACTCATACTTAGTGCGCGGAACTGTTCAGTGGAAAGGTCGCACAGTATGAAGATCGTTGTGATTGGCGCAGGTATGGGCGGCATGACCGCTGCTGCTCGCTTGTCACGCGGTGGACATGAGGTTGTTCTATATGAAGCATCCGGGCAAGTAGGCGGAAAGTGCCGCACAGAATGGATTGGAAAGGTTGCATTTGATACCGGTCCATCTTTACTAACTTTGCCAGCGGTTTACAAAGATTTCTTTCAGCGCACAGGTAAGCCAATGGGTCTTGTGTGCCCAATCGAATCTGTAAATCCTTCATTTGATTACCGCTTCGCAGATGGCAGCAATGTGAAGTTTGCGAATTTATCCCGCAAAGAAACCTTGGATGCAATCACCGCAAGCTTTGGCGCAGAAAGTGCCAACCAGTGGGATCGCATCATGAAGCGCGCAGAGCGCATGTGGGATGTCAGCCGTGGACCATTTATCGAATCTGAACTGAAATCCCCGCTTTCGCTCATCAAGCGAATCACTTTCATGCGCGATATGAAGATCATTGCGCCTTGGAAAACTTTGCGGGTACACGCCGATGAGATTCTGAAGGATCAGCGCCTTCGCTACATCATGGATCGATATGCCACATACAGCGGATCAGATCCACGTAAAGCACCAGCGGTGCTTTCAACAATCGCTTTCGTGGAAGAGAGTTTTGGCGCATGGCATGTAAAGGGCGGTCTTGGTCAGTTAACTGAAAAGGTGTACCAGCGAGCCATAGATGTCGGCGTTACCTTTCACCTGAACTCCCCCGTTGCCTCAATTACAACTAAGGGAAATAAAGCCACGGGTGTTGTTTTAGTTGATGGAACAGTGGTTGAAGCAGATGCGGTTGTCGCTAACGCAGATGCATCGCTGGTGTACAACAAGCTAATTGCAGGACATAAGCGATTACTGAAGAAAGCACGCAAGAACATTGCAAACGCAGATGTATCTGTCGCAGGATTTTCATTGCTGTTGGGCATGCGCAAGAACCCTGATCAAGTTCTTAACCATCACACCATCTTGTTTCCGGAAAATTACGATGCCGAATTTGATGCGATCTTTACCCATGGCAAGCCAGTAGAAAAGCCAACAATCTATATCTGTGCTCCACAAGATGAATTGATGACAAAGGATGAAACTTTGGAAGGTTGGTTTGTCTTAGTTAACGCACCGACCCATGGCCAGTTTGATTGGAGCAACGCTGACTTTGCTCGTGATTACGCAAACAGCATCATCGATCAAATTGAAGCTCGTGGAATCTCAGTGCGCGATCGTCTGGAATCTTTAACAATTAGAACGCCGGCAGATCTGGAAGCAGCGGTCATGGCTCCGGGTGGTGCGATCTACGGAACATCAAGCAACGGTGCACGCGCAGCATTTATGCGGGCAAAGAATCGCTCACCGCTAAAGGGTCTGTACTTAGTTGGCGGTTCTGCTCACCCAGGTGGCGGCTTACCGCTTGTTGGTATTAGTGGAGATTTAGTTACTGAAGCAATTGGCTACGAGAAAAACGCACGACACTAATAAAGCTGTAGATCTGCACAGCTAGGAATGCGATTGAAATAGCGGTTGCTCCGGGCAATGACAACTGGTTCAAAATCAAAACAATAAATAAGAAACTTGCGCGAACCGGACGTTCAGCAGGAGTTACTACCCCGATATCGCTAACGCCAAGTGAGATCAGCTTTGCACGTGCATATTCTTGGAATGCAGCAATGCTCCATAAAGTAATGGGAATCCATGCTGGAACACCGATTGCATAGAGCGCGTAGAACCACAGCGCCTCGCTGATGCGATCTGCGACTGAATCTAGGGTTGCGCCCCACTTGCTATCGCGGTGTTGGAAGATGGCAACGCTTCCATCAATACCATCGCAAAACAGTGAAAATACTAGGAAAAATATCGCCCAAGCAGAATGTGCGGTCAACGCTGTAGCAACTGCGCCGAGTAAACCAAGCAATGTCAGCGCGTTAGGAGAAATTCGAAGTAGCGTGCAAATCAAACCAAAGCGGTAAGAAATATTAAGCCAGCCACCAACGATGCCAGTGGTTTCGGCATCGCTATGAAGCGAGCTCCACTTAGCTCTGAACTCTTCCTTATTTAGCATTGAGGTTTCCAACAATTTCTTTAGTAGCGGTCGAACTATTCATTGTGTAAAAGTGTAAGCCTGGGGCGCCTGCGGCAACTAGCTGCTTGCATAGTGATGTTGCTATCTCTACGCCTAATGCGCGCACCGCTGCAGGATCGTTTTCTACCTTTGCAAAGGCATCTGCAATATGGCTTGGGATTGGAGTCCCACCAAGTTCAGCCATGCGGTGCAGTAACTTCACATTTGTAACAGGCAAGATGCCAGGAATAATTACTAACTTTGAACCACGTTGTGCAAGACGATCTACTAATTGCGTGTATCGATCTACATCAAAGAAAAATTGTGTTGTGGCAAATGTTGCACCGAGTTCTTCTTTACGAATCAGCACATCAATATCTTTTTCAAAATCTCCATGTGATGCAGGGTGGCCATCAGGAAATGCCGCAACACCAATTGTGAACCCGCCAAACTCATCAGCTAATTGCACCAACTCATCTGCATGATTGAGGCCACCTGGTGTTGGAGTCCATGGTGCACTTGGTCCTCCAGTTGGATCTCCACGCAAGGCCAAAATACTTGTAATGCCCGCTTCTTTATAACTATGCAAAATTGCCATTAACTCTTCGCGGGTAGATCCGACGCAGGTCAGGTGAGCAACAGTTGAAATTCCGGTTCGCTTAGTAATTTCTTGAGCAATTCGAATAGAGCGATCCCGGGTTGATCCACCGGCACCATAGGTAACAGAGACAAAGTCTGGGGCTATTGATTTAAGCCCTTCAATGGCAGCCCATAACCGTTCTTCACCCTCAACATCCTTTGGAGGGAAGAACTCAAATGAGTACGAAATGCGCGATGCCACTGAGTGAGGGTACCGTTACCACGTGAGTTCAGAGCCGAAGGCAACCTTAAAGAGCGTGCGCAGCGCCGTTGAAGAAGAGTTAAGCATCTTCCTTAACCGCGAAAGTGCGTATCTGAATTCGATCTCATCAGACCTGTCCCCTGTGTCAGATTCATTGACCTCCTTCTTATTAGATAGTGGAAAACGACTTCGCCCATTGTTTGCATATGCCGGTTTTGCAGCAGCTGGTGGAAGTCTTGAAAAATCCGCGATCCGCGCAATGGCGGCGTTGGAACTTTTACAAGCATGCGCATTGATTCATGATGATTTGATGGATGGTTCAGATACTCGTCGTGGCAAGCCTTCGATTCATCGTCACTTTGAATCGGTGCATGTACAGGATCAATTAGATGGATTTGCGCCTCAATATGGATTATCAGCTGCGGTACTTCTTGGCGACCTGGCCCTTGTGTGGTCAGATCAAATGTTAAACACCGCAGGGTTAACAACTGAACAATTTGCCCGCGTGCTTCCTTTTTACAACGAAATGCGCGTTGAACTTATGGCGGGTCAGTTCTTGGATATCCATGAACAAACTCAAAAAGATACAAGTGTTGACCGATCGATGAAAATTGCACGCTATAAATCAGGCAAGTACACCATCGAGCGTCCGCTGCATTTAGGTGCAGCGATGACATCATCATCAAAGGAAGTTACTGACTCACTTTCTGCATACGGATTGCCGCTAGGTGAAGCTTTCCAGCTTCGCGATGATTTGCTTGGCGTATTTGGCGATCCATCAGTTACTGGAAAGCCTGCTGGTGATGATCTTCGTGAAGGCAAGCGCACTGTTTTAATTGCTATGACACATGAACGCCAATCCCCAGCACAGTTAGAGATTTGCAAAAAGTACTTTGGAAAGCCAGATATCGACGCTGAAGGCGTTGCGACCTTGCAAGAGATCATTGAATCAACAGGTGCGCGAGCAGAGCTTGAAGCAACTATTGATCGCCTGACAGATCAGGCATTAACCGCTGCTCAATCACAAGTATTTACAGATGATGGAAAAGCATTGCTCGTCGAGCTTGCAAACATCGCTACAAAGAGGAGTTCTTAATGCCTGCACGTGTCAAAGGTCCTACCGATCATGTCGTCATTGTTGGCGCAGGCTACGCAGGTCTAAGTGCTGCACTTCGTTTAGCTGGCGCAGGTCGCAAAGTAACTGTGATTGAACGTGAATCAGTTCCTGGCGGTCGCAGCGGTTTATTGAATAAAGATGGTTACGCATTTGATACCGGCCCAACAGTTTTAACAATGCCTTCACTGATCCAAGATGCATTTAGCTGCGTCGGAGAAGACATGAAGGACTGGGTAGAACTTATGCCGGTTTCTCCTTTGTACCGTGCCTTTTATGCAGATGGTTCACAGATCGATGTGCATGCAAATACAGCGCAAATGGAGGCTGAGATTGCAGAGAAGGTAAGCCCTGAAGAGGCTGCCGGTTACGCACGTTACGTAGAGTTTGTAACAAAGTTATACAAGTATGAGATGAATGATTTCATCGATCGCAATATTGATTCACCACTTAACTTGTTAACACCCAACCTTGCGCGCCTAATTGCATTAGGCGGATTCCGCAGATTGTCACCAAAGGTGAATCAGTTTTTGAAGGATCCACGCTTACAGAAGGTGTACTCATTCCAGGCGATGTATGCAGGTGTAAGTCCACAACAAGCTTTAGCAATTTACGCAGTTATCGCTTACATGGATTCAGTAAATGGTGTGTTCTTCCCTAAGGGTGGAATGCATGCAGTTCCTCGTGCGATGGCAGCTGCTGCACAAAAGCATGGTGTTGAATTTAAGTACAACACCACTGTCTCAAAGGTGGATGTTCAGAACGGTCGCGCAAAGGCGGTTATTACAACCGATGGCCAGCGAATCGAATGCGATGCATTAATTCTGAACCCTGACCTACCGGTTGCATGGCGCGATTTATTGGGTAAGACCCCACTTTCTGTAAAGCGTCTTAACTACTCACCATCATGCGTAACTATGTTGGTTGGTTCATCTAAGAAGTATGACTTTGCCGCTCACCACAACATTCACTTCGGAGAATCATGGGATGGCGTCTTTGATGAGCTTATTAAGCAGAAGAAGCTCATGAGCGATCCCAGTGTGCTGGTAACTATTCCTTCAAAGGATGATCCTTCTTTGGCACCTGATGGAAAGCATTCGTATTACGTGCTGTTTCCAACCCCTAACTTGGATGCAGATATTGATTGGACCAAGCAGGCAAAGCCTTATCGCGACCACATGATTGAAACATTGGAACAACGTGGTTACACCGGCTTTGGTGATGCGATTGAAACTGAAGTATTAACTACGCCCCTAGATTGGGAAGCGCAGGGAATGGAGCGCGGTGCACCATTTGCTAGTGCGCACACCTTCTTCCAGACAGGTCCATTTAGACCACGCAATATGGCGGCAGGAATTGAAAACGTTGTATTTGCTGGCTCTGGAACACAACCAGGAGTAGGTGTACCAATGGTTTTGATTTCAGGACGCCTAGCGGCAGAGCGCATTGTGGGTCCGGTTAAGTAAATGGATGAGTTAACCGCTGCTGGGATTACAGATCCCGATCTTCGTGCTTCGTATGAAGAGTGCAAGCGACTTAACGCATTACATGGCAAGACCTATTACTTAGCAACTTTGTTGCTACCGAAAGCAAAGCGACCATTTGTGCATGCCCTATATGGCTTTGCGCGTTATGCCGATGAAATCGTTGATGACCTTGCATCGGAACTTAGTGTTGAAGAAAAGGCCGATGCCCTAAGCACATGGGGAAATGGCGTACTTGCAGATTTGAAAAAGGGCACAAGCAAGGATCACGTTGGACGTGCCTTGATTGATACCGTCAAACGCTTTGATATTCCGCACGAGCACTTTGAAGCCTTCTTGCATTCAATGACTATGGATTTAACTGTGCAGGAATATGAGACGTATGAAGATCTACTTGAATATGTGTATGGATCTGCAGCAGTAATTGGCTTAGAAATGGTTCCGATCCTTGGACCGTTACACAATGATGCATATGAGGCAGCAAAGAAGCTTGGCATCGCCTTTCAGTTAGCTAACTTTATTCGCGATGTAGATGAAGATTTAGATCGTGGTCGCGTGTATCTGCCGATTAAAGAGCTTGCACAGTTTGGCGTTACCCGCGAAATGCTTGAAGAGCGAGTCTTAACCCCTGAAATTATTGAAGCGTTGAAGTTCCAGATCGCTCGCGTCCGCCAATTACAAGCTGAATCTGCTGCCGGAATTGCAATGCTGGAAGCGACGAGCCGTCCCTGCATTGAGGCTGCAAGTACTTTGTACTGTGGAATCGTTGATGAGGTTGAAAAGATTGGGTACGACATCTTCAATCAACGTGCTAAAACTTCAACTGCGCGAAGAATTCGTGTTGCAGGCGGTGCCTTCATTAAGCGCCATCTCATTTCACGCTAGAGTTATAACTACGGGAGCCCACAAGGCTGAGAGGGTCTGAAATTCAGACCGACCGATTGACCCGTCCGATAATGCGGACGCGGAAAGGAATACAACGTGTCAACCACTTTATTTACAGCATGGGGCTATGAAGTCTCAATCCTTGAATTTGTTGCAGCGCTGACTTCATTTGTGGGCGTGTGGCTGGGAACAACCGGCAAGCGAATCACCTGGCCTTGGTGGGCGTTAAGCAGCGCACTGTATGGAGTCTTCTTCTACCAAGTAGATCTTTTTGCATCTGCTGCATTACAAATCGTATTTATCATCGCAGCTTTTTATGGCTGGAAGGATTGGGCACCAACGGGTGCAGTCGCCGGTAACTTAACCAATCGAAATCGTCGTTACATCGCTATCGGAACAGTATTTAGCGTTGCAATGCTCTCTCCGGTGCTTTCAAATATCGGAGCAGCTGCGACTTGGTCTGATGCTTTCTTGTTAATTGGAAGTCTTGTCGCACAGGTAATGATGGTTTATGAAAAGTATGAGTCATGGATTGTGTGGCTCATCGTCGATTTAGTAGGAACAATCGAATATGCATTACTTGGCTATTGGTTCACCGCGGTGCTGTACGCAATGTTTACGGTAGTAGCGGTTATCGGATGGAAGCGCTGGCGTGACTCTCTTAGCTATTGATGGCCCCGCAGGGGCTGGCAAGACAACTCTTGCGGCGCAGTTGGAGAAAGAGTTTGCTTCCAAAGGCTCTGTTCGTGTTGTTCATCTCGATGATTTGTATAGTGGCTGGACCACAGCGTTGGGTAATGATCTAACTGAAGTCTTGGATCGATTAGCTTCTGCACATATTGCTGGGCAACCTTGCACCGTGAAGTTTTTTAACTGGATCAGCATGAGCTTTGATCGTGAAGAGATAATCGAGCCCACTGATGTATTGATCCTTGAAGGCGTGGGAGCTGCCCAAGTAATTGTTCGCGATGCTGGGGCCATAACATATTGGATTGATGTTGAACCGCAGATCGGTATACAACGAGTTTTAGAACGCGATGGTTCAGTTGTTGAGCCATATATGCACCAATGGCAGATTGATCAAGATAAACACTTTGCACGTGATGAAACCCGGGAAAATTGCGAGTTTAAACTCACTTCATAACCCTTTTGGGCGCGCCCTCAGCACCTGCCACAGGTGCGCTCCATAAAATCTGCACATGTCTGATCTGACCGGAGAGCTCATTGATGGGCGCTACCAATTACTGCGTCAGATGGCCAATGGCGGAATGGCTTCAATCTACGAAGCGTTAGATACCCGTTTAGATCGCAAGGTCGCGGTCAAGATTATGCATCCACATTTAGCTCAGGATGAAGCCTTTGTATCTCGATTTATTCGCGAAGCAAAAGCTGCTGCTGCGCTTTCACATCCAAATATTGTCGCTGTGCAAGATCAAGGTTGGAATCAAAGTGGAGTGCCTGCTGTCTTTTTAGTGATGGAGTTAATCGAAGGCCACACACTTCGTGAATACTTAAATGAACGTGGGCGTTTTGAAATCAAGGATGCCATCAACTACTTAACACCAATCTTGTCCGCTCTTGCTGCCGCCCACGTACTAGGGATTGTGCATCGAGATATCAAGCCTGAAAACATTTTGATTTCAAAAGATGGGCGAATCAAGATTGCAGATTTTGGTTTAGCTCGCGGTGAATTAATAGGTACGACAATGACCGCGGAATCTAGTGTGATTCTAGGAAGCGTTTCCTACCTATCCCCCGAACAAGTACAACGTGGAATCGCAGATTCGCGCAGCGATGTGTACGCAGCAGGAATTGTTGCCTACGAAATGTTTACCGGTGAAAAGCCATTTAATGGTGACTCACCTATTCAGATTGCTTACATGCATGTTAATGAAGAGATTCCACGACTTCGCAGTAAGCGCAAAGAGATCCCACAAGCGTTAGATGATCTAATTGCAAGCTCCACCGCTAAGAATCCTGATGACCGTCCGCGCACGGCTGCTGAATTTTTAGAACAACTTCAAAAGATTCAGATCGAAATTGATCCTAAGAAGAACCAGTTAGACCTTGGCTTAGATCTTCCGGTTGAACCCATCCGCGAAAAATCCCGCAAAAAAGTTAAGGATGAGCCGGTTAAAGAGGAAACAGCTCCAGTTATAGAGACAACACGAGAGATTAAGCGCCAAGAGGAAAAGAAGAAGCGCGCTAGCAAGCGTGTGCGTCGAAATCGCAAGGTCGCTTTATTTCTCGCGATTTCCATTGGCGTAGGTGGTTGGTGGACGTTAATCGGACCTGGCTCGCGTGTAGTTGTTCCTTCAACTGTTGGCGGTACATATGACGAGGCGATGAGTTCGTTTTCACCTTTGGGATTGACCGCGGTTGTAGTAGAAAATCGATATGACGAAGAGATTCCAAAGGGAAAGATTATTCAATCGATTCCTGAAGGTGGCGGCAAGGTTGATGCCGGTGGAAGTGTGAAGTTAATTGTTTCAAAGGGCCCTGAGCGTTACACAATTCCTTCTGTAAAGGGATTAACACCAGAAGCGGCACAAGCTGCCATTACTAAGAATCCATTAATCGTCGGAACAATTACTGAAGTCTTTAACTCAGATATTCCAAAGGGTTATGTAATCTCTTCAACACCAGCATCAGGTACATCTGTAAAACGTGATGCAAAGGTTGGCTTAACAGTTTCAAAGGGAATTGAACAGGTCGCGCTTGCTTCATATATCGGCAAGAGTGGCGAGCAAGCGCTCAACGAGTTAACTCAAGCCGGATTTAATGTTGAGGCAGGTTATGCATTTAGCGAAACAACTCCCGAACTCGCGGTTATTTCACAAAATCCTGCAGGGGGTGCAACTGCAAATAAGGGCGGCAAGGTTTCAATCCTTATTTCAAAGGGTCCTCGATATACATTTGTTCCGAAGACTGTAATCACAATGGAAGCAAATGCAGCTAAAGCAATGCTTGAATCTCTTGGCCTAAAGGTGAAGGTTGTCAGTATCGGAAGTGCGAAGAAAAAGGTAGTAAAGAAGGTATCTCCTGCGGTAAATACAAAGGTATTACGTGGAAGTTTGGTGACGATTACCGTAGGGTGATCCAATGCCTACACCAGTTAAAAAGCCTCGTATCGGTGCCCACACCCCTACTACTGGTGGAATGGCTAAGCGATCAATCGCATATGCCCAAGAAATTGGCGCCGAAGCAATTCAAGTATTTGCATCCAGTCCGCGTACGTGGGCGATGCCTGAGGCTAAGCCCGAGTTAGATGAAGCCTTCAAGATCAAAGCTGCCGAACTAGATATTGAAACCTATGTTCACGCACCATTCTTGATTAACTTAGGTTCACCAACAGAGGCAACATATTTAAACTCTTTAGCTTCCACCGAGTACTCACTTAAGCGTGGTGCGGACATTGGCGCACTCGGCGTTGTAATTCATACGGGATCTGCAGTTGATGTGAATCATGTAGAAAAGGCGTGGAAGCAGATTCATGAAGGCATGATGCCGATTCTGAACGCACTTGGTGATGATGCCCCTTACCTATTGCTTGAACCAACCGCCGGCCAAGGACAATCACTTGTAAAGAAGTTAGATGATCTTGAGATGTATTTAAAGGCACTTGAATACCACCCAAAGGTTGGTATCTGTCTTGATACCTGTCACGTATTTGCCGCAGGCCATGACATCTCAGTTAAAGGTGGAATGACAGCAACTATCGATCTATTGGTAGAGGTTGCAGGAATTGAACGCTTCCAATTGGTTCATGCCAATGATTCTATGGATGTCTGCGGTGCGCTTAAGGATCGCCATCAAAATATTGGTGATGGCCATATTGGTGTGGATCCATTTAAGGAACTTCTTTCACATCCAGCTGTTGCAAATGCGCCATTAATTCTTGAAACACCAGGCATGGAGCCAGAACATGGCAAGGAAGTTGCGCTGCTGAAGAAGTTACGCGGCTAATGTCTGCTCGCCACCAACTGCAGTTAAAGCTTGCACCATGGGCGCTTTTATCGGTTGCCGCAGCATGGGGTTTTGCCTTCGTGGTTATGAAGGATGCAATTGAGCGTCAAAGTGTTAATAACTTTCTCTTTACTCGTTTTTCATTAGCTGTAATCGTCATGATTTTAATTCGTCCTCAAACCTTGAAACATTTCAATAAGGATTTAATGCAAAGGGGTGGGTTAGCCGGTGTTTTCTTAGGTCTCGGGTACATCGCTCAAACTTTAGGTCTTGCTCGAACAGGTGCGGCAATCACAGGTTTTATTACTGGTTTATACGTAGTTGTTACCCCTCTTCTTGCATCTCTTGTTTTAAAGGAAAAGATCACTAAATTCATTTGGTTTTGCATAGCACTAGCAACACTTGGCTTAGGGTTGTTATCCATCCATGGCTTTTCTGTTGGAGTTGGCGAAATGTTTGTTCTCGCCAGCGCCTTTTTCTTTGGGGCACACATCATCGCTCTCAGTAAGTGGTCCTCGGGCCGCGATGCATACGCGATGACAATTGTTCAGCTATCTGTTTGCGCACTACTTTCTGGTTTCGCATCTATTCCAGAAGGATATTCGCCGCCGCCTGACACAGGTGTTTGGGGTGTTGTCATCTTTACGGCGGTATTTGCGACAGCGATCGCTTTCATCGTGCAAACCTGGTCTCAGGCACATATGACCGCAACAAAGGTTGCTGTCATCCTGACCATGGAAGTCGTCTTCGCTGCAGTATTTGCGATCATCTTTGGCGGAGAAAAGCTGACACTTCAGACCGCAATTGGTGGAGTCTTGGTAATTATCGCCATGTATTTGATCGTTCTTAAAGAACAGAAGTAGGGTTTACTCATGGCCATTGACCTTCGAAGCGACACAGTTACCCGTCCATCAGCAGCTATGCGTGAAGCAATCGCAAACGCACCTGTTGGCGATGATGTCTACAGCGATGATCCAACGGTTAACTCACTTGAAGAACGAGTTGCCGCAATGTTTGGCAAAGAGGCTGGATTGTTCGCACCTACTGGCTCACTTGCTAATCAACTGGCTATTCGCATGCTCGTTGCACCTGGCGAAGAGTTAATTGCAGAAACAAATAGCCACATTGTTCGTGCAGAGCTCGGAGCAGCTGCTGTATTTAGCGGCATTACTACACGCACATTTCCGGCAAAGAACGGCTTACTAAAGGCTGCTGATGCGCTGGAAATCGCTCGTCCCAATAGCGGCCCTTACTTAGTTTCAACAACAGCTATCGCTGTTGAAAATACACATAACTTCGGTGGCGGAACTGTTCAACCAATTTCTGAAATTGCAGCACTTCGCAAAGGTGCAGATGAGTTAGGTCTGGCACTTCACCTAGATGGCGCACGTATTTGGAACGCACATGTTGCATCAGGTGTTTCTTTTACCGAATACGGTAAGTACTTCGACACAATTTCTGTGTGCTTATCCAAGGGGTTAGGCGCACCAGTTGGATCAATCATGCTTTCTACAAAGGAACGAGTTGCAAAGGCACGTGTCTGGCGCAAGCGTTACGGCGCAGGAATGCGTCAGATTGGTTTGCTCGCAGCAGGTGCGCATTACGCATTAGATAACAACATCGATCGCCTAGCTGAAGATCACCGTCGCGCAAAGCAGATCGCCGTCGCAATCGCTGCAGTTGATCCATCGCTCATTGATCCAACAACAGTTGAAACAAATATTGTTGGCCTAGATCTTGCCGCACTTCCAATAACTGCCGCTGAGCTTGCTCAACGTTGCCGTGATGCAGGTTTATGGATTAGTGCACTCGGACCAAAGTATGCACGCTTAGTTACACATTTAGATTTTGATGATGCTCAATGCGCAGAGGCGATTGAAATCTTAAAGAAAGCCCTCGTGGCTTAAGAGCCACTGCTTCTTATCTACACCGTAGGCGTAATTACCTAACGCTCCCCCAGTTTTTACAATGCGGTGGCAAGGAACAACAAGCATGATCGCATTGTTTGCACATGCACTTCCGGCTGCCCGAACCGCTGCAGGTGAACCAGCCTTGGCTGCAAGATCTGCGTAAGACCAGGTTTTACCCGGAGCAACTTTGCGCATCGCTTTCCATGCCGCTTGTGAAAATGCCGCACCTGGTTGGCGAACTTGGATTCCATTAAGCGCAGTTAAGTCGCCATCAAAGTAATCACTTATCAAATCTGAAATCACTGGAATTGATTTAACAATCTTTACATCACGGCCAGCTTTAAAGGCAGAAACAGTTGAAAGGTTTGCCCCGATCAGAATCTGATCATCAGCTAATAAATTGAGGGTACCGACAGGTGTCTTATGAGAAGTTACTAAAAGCGGCACTCGCCAAAATTAGCGATCGCGCAACATTTCAGCAACTAAAAAGGCAAGCTCTAGCGATTGAGCATGATTTAGACGTGGATCGCACGCTGTTTCATACCGTGAAGCCAAGTCCTCATGTGAAATCTCTTCGCCGCCACCAACACACTCGGTGACATCATCGCCGGTTAGTTCAATATGAACTCCACCTGGATGTGTTCCTAGCGCCTTGTGAACTTCAAAGAATCCCTTAACCTCATCCATAACATCATCAAAGCTGCGGGTCTTGTACCCGGTTGGAGCTTCATATGTGTTGCCGTGCATTGGATCGCACACCCACAGCACCTTTGCGCCAGATTTTGTAACGCCATCAACTAGTGCTGGCAAAATTTCGCGAATGTTCTTTGCACCCATACGTGTAATAAAGGTGATGCGTCCTGGCTCGCGATTTGGATCTAACTTGTCGATCAATGCAAGTGCATCTTCAACTGTGGACTTTGGTCCAAGCTTGATACCAATTGGGTTGCGAACCTTTGAAGCAAAATCAACATGTGCGCCATCTAGCTGACGCGTGCGCTCACCAATCCAGATGAAGTGGCCTGAAACATCGTATGCATCACCGGTGCGTGAATCGATACGAGTTAGCGCCTTTTCGTACTCCATGATTAACGCTTCATGGCTTGCGAAGAAATCAACTGACTTGAAACTTTCAGGATCTACTCCTGCAGATTTCATAAATGCTAGTGCGCGGCCAATCTCATTAGCCATTTTTTCGTAACGATCGCCAACCTTTGAATCACGGATGAAACCCTTGTTCCATTCATGCACCTGGCGAAGATCTGCAAAACCACCTTGTGTAAATGCGCGCACTAAGTTCAGCGTTGCAGCTGAAGTGTTGTACACACGCACTAAACGTTGTGGATCTGGAGTACGAGCCGCTTCATTGAATTCAATATCGTTAACAGCGTCGCCTCGGTATGCAGGAAGCTTTACATCCCCGCGAGTTTCAAAATCACTTGAACGAGGCTTTGCAAACTGTCCTGCCATACGGCCGACCTTGATTACCGGAAGGCTTGAGTAGTACTGAAGAACAGCTGCCATCTGCAAAATTGTTTTAATGCGGTTACGGATTGAATCGGCGGTTGCTGATGCAAATGTTTCTGCGCAATCTCCGCCTTGTAACCAAAATGCTTTTCCTTCTGCTGCGAGCGCAATGCGAGCCTTGAGATCATCGCATTCACCGGCAAAGACAAGTGGTGGCAACGCTTTAAGTTGTGCGACCGCTGCTTTGATCGGTTCACCCTCTGCCCCACCTGGCCAAGTTGGTTGCTGGGCAGCAACAAGGCCAGGTGTGAACAGGGAGTCTAAGTTTGTGCTCATTGGAGAAGTTTAGAGTGTCAACAAGTAACTGCGAGACGCAATTATCCGAAGAAGATCTCTGATTCCTTGTATAGCTCTAGCGGAACGGTCTTTAGCTTCTCAGTTGCTGATGCCAAAGGCACGCGAGCGATGTTTGTGCCGTGAAGCGCAACCATCTTGCCCCAGTCGCCTTCATGAGCGGCTGTGATTGCGTGTAGACCAAAGCGAGTAGCTAGAACACGGTCAAATGCTGTTGGAGTTCCACCACGTTGGATGTGACCCAATACAGATGTACGTGCTTCCTTGCCAGTCTTTGCCTCGATCTGACCTGCAAGCCAGTCGCCGATACCTGAAAGCTTTACGTGACCGAATGAATCAAGTGTCTGATCCTTAACAACCATGTCGCCATCTTGAGGAATCGCACCCTCTGCAATAACGATGATTGGTGCGTAGTGAGACTTGAAACGAGACTCAACCCATTCGCACACCTTGTCTACAGAGAACTTCTGCTCTGGAATCAAGATACATGCCGCTCCGCCTGCAAGACCTGAGTGAAGAGCGATCCAACCTGCGTGACGGCCCATAACCTCAACGATCAAGGCGCGGTGATGTGATTCCGCTGTTGTGTGTAGACGATCGATCGCCTCAACTGCGATATTTACAGATGTATCAAAACCAAATGTGTAATCAGTGTTGTTGAGATCGTTATCGATTGTCTTTGGAACACCGATCACCTTGACGCCAAGGGCATCGAGCTTTGTTGCAACACCTAGAGTGTCTTCGCCACCGATTGCGATCAGCGCATCGATGCCAGCCTTTTCTAGATTTTCCTTAATCTTTTCTACGCCACCATCGATCTTGAATGGGTTTGTACGTGATGAACCGAGAATCGTTCCACCGCGAGGCAAGATGCCGCGGGTTGTCTCGAGGTTCAAAGGCATGGTTAGACCCTCTAGAGGTCCCTTCCATCCATCACGGAATCCAACAAACTCGTGGCCGTACTCTTTAACACCCTTACGAACTACTGCACGAATAACTGCATTAAGACCAGGGCAGTCTCCGCCGCCAGTGAGGACACCAATACGCATGATTAACTCCAACAATTTTATTGTTTGATTAAGTGGCTCAAGTTTTTACCGCCACCTGTGGTCAACGCTGACTGGCACAGTCTAGCCTTGCCCCATGGCTAATCGACAACTCATCGCCGGCGTGGATTCTTCAACCCAATCAGTAAAGGTGGTTATTCGTGACGCCAATACGGGTGAACTTGTGCGCCAAGGGCGGGCCTCCCACCCCGATGGCACCGAGGTCGAGCCAAAGCATTGGTTACATGGATTAAATACCGCGATCACCGAAGCTGGTGGAATCGCAGATGTTGAAGCGATTTCTATTGCAGGACAGCAACACGGAATGGTCGCACTAGATAGCGAAGGCGATGTCATTCGTCCCGCGCTTTTATGGAATGACACTCGTTCAGCACAAGAGGCTGATGATTTAAATCATGAAGTTGGTGGCGATGCCGAGATGGCTCGCAAAGTGGGATCAAAGTTAGTTGCATCCTTCACCGCATCAAAGCTTCGCTGGATGGCCGATCATGAACCAGAAAATGCTGCAAAGGTTGCATCCGTTGCACTTCCCCACGATTGGTTGTCCTGGCAGATGCAAGGTGGAAAAAACTTTGACACCTTATTTACAGATCGCAGCGATGCATCAGGTACTGGTTACTTTGATCCCAGCACATCGCACTATCGTGAAGACATTATCCGTTTAGCACTTCGCCATGATCAAGAACTTTCATTGCCACAAATCATTGGTCCAGCACAATTTGGTGGAACAACTCAATCTGGAATTCCAATCGCTGCAGGTGCTGGCGATAATGCAGGTGCTGCACTTGGTCTACAAGCTCAACCTGGTGATGTGATTGTTTCTCTAGGAACTAGTGGAACAGCTTTTGCGGTTTCAGAAACTCCAACCCATGATGCCAGTGGTGCGGTTGCAGGTTTTGCTGATGCAACTGGTCGCTACCTTCCACTTGTCTGCACATTAAATGCTGCACGTATCTTGGATGCTGCTTGTCGCATCCTTGGAAAAACTCATGATGAAATTGGCCAACTTGCACTTGCTGCAAAGCCTGGTGCAAATGGTTTAACACTTCTTCCATACTTTGAAGGAGAACGAACACCTAACCGCCCTACAGCAACTGGTGTATTTGCAGGAATGAACTTAAATAACTCAAACCCTGAAGATATTGCACGTGCAATGGTTGAAGGAATGCTTGCTGGATTAGCAGATGCCGTTGATTCACTAGTTGCATTAGGTGTTGGCGTTAATCGAATTCTGCTCATTGGTGGAGCTGCGAAAAACCCTGCGGTTCCTGTTATTGCAAGCGCCTTGTTTGGTCGCGAAGTATTAGTTCCACCTGCAGGTGAATATGTTGCAGATGGCGCAGCAAAACAAGCAGCTTGGGCTTTATTAGGAAATATGCCAACCTGGGATTTAGGTGAAGTTACCCATCACAACAGCGTTGCAACACCAGATGTAATGGCCAAGTACAAAGAGTTAAAGAACAACACTCAGGCCTGGTCATGACCTTACGACCTGAATATGTAAAACTTCTTCAAGAATTGGCAGACAGCAACGCCCCACAACTGTGGGAAGTGCCGATTTCTGAAACGCGAAGTTTTTCGCAAGCACAACTCAAAATTGCTGCCGATCTAGCCCCCATTCATTCAATTACAGATCGCTATATACCGGGGCCAACAGCAGATCTTCACCTTCGAATTTTCAGACCTGATGATTCAGCAGACCTACCTTGCATCATTTACTTTCATGGCAGTGGTTGGACGTTGGGTTTCATAGATCTCTTTAATCCATGCCTCTCATTGCTTAGCCAAGAAAGCGAAAGTATTGTCATTGCAGTTAACTACCAAAAGGCCCCTGAACATCCATTTCCAGAACCATTTAACGATTGCTATGCGACCTTGAAGTGGGTAGTCAATAATGCCCATGAGCTTGGAGTTGATCCGCAAAATATTTCTGTAGGCGGAGATAGTGCCGGCGGAAATTTAGCAGCGGCGGTGGCGCTTCGAAATCGCGACGAAGGTCTTATTGAATTAGCTTCACAGTTACTGGTTTATCCCTGCACTAATCAGGATTTCACAACCGAAAGTTATATGAAATTCGCAGAAGGTTACGGGCTCACAACTAAGGCTATGCAATGGTTTTGGGATCAATACATTCAAGATGCTCAATATGCGGAAAATCCTTATGCCTGTCCTGCTCGAGCCACATCATTTAGGGAGTTGCCACCAGCTGTAATCATCACTGCGCAATACGATCCGCTTGTAAGCGATAGTGAGAGTTACCGAGATTTACTTAAGCGTGATGGAGTTAAGGTTGTTTACAAACAGATCGATGGAGTAATTCATGGATTTTTTAGAGCTCCAGAGGTAACCATCGCCTCTAATGAGGCTATTTCATTTGCTGCACAGCAACTGAAATTACTTAAACGGTAACGCGAACGCCCTTACCGACAATAACAATTCCACCTTCGCTGACGGTGAAGCGCTGACGATCACGCTCTAGATCCACGCCAATCTGTGCACCGGGATCTACTACAACGCTCTTATCCAAAATTGCTTTGCGAATAATGGCGCGTTCGCCAATCTTCACATTTGGCATCAATACGGTGCCTTCAACAATTGCAGCCTTACCGACTGAAACATCATAAGAAACAACTGAGCCATGCAGAATTCCGCCGGCAACAATTGAACCTGCTCCCACGATTGAATCATGCGCAGCTCCACCTTCGCTGAACTTGGCAGGTGGCAATGATGGTGGATTTGTAAGCAGTGGCCAATCACGGTTGTACAAGTTAAAGATTGGATGAACAGAAACTAAATCCATGTGTGCGTCGTAATAGGCATCAATAGAACCTACATCGCGCCAGTAACCCTTATCGCGCTCAGTTTCGCCAGGAACAATATTGTTTGCAAAGTCGTAAACCATCGCCTGACCTTGAGATGTAAGGAAAGGAATGATGTTTCCGCCCAAGTCATGTCGAGATTCAATATCTTCTGAATCAAGTATCAGCGCCTCTTCCATAACATCGCGCTTGAAAATGTAATTACCCATTGATACTAAACAAAGATCAGGATGCCCTGGCATTGCAGGTGGATTAGCTGGCTTTTCGTGGAAGGCCTTAATGGTTATTCCATCTTCGGCTAATTCGATGACACCAAATTCGTGAGCTTCAGCTCGTGGCATGCGGATTGCAGCAACTGTTACGCCAGCACCGGATTCAACATGTTGAACAAACATCTGCATTGGATCCATTCGGTACACGTGGTCTGCACCAAATACCAAAACATGCTTTGGATCTTCATCATGAATTAAATTGAAGTTTTGCAAAATTGCATCGGCACTACCTGTGTACCAACGTGGTCCTAGACGCTGCTGCGCTGGCACCGGCGTAATGTAATTTCCAAGAAGTGAAGACATGCGCCATGTTGTTGTGATGTGGCGGTCAAGTGAGTGAGATTTGTATTGAGTCAGTACCGCGATCTTGAGCATATTTGCATTAGCAAGATTTGATAAAACAAAGTCGATCAAACGGTATGAGCCACCAAATGGAACGGCGGGCTTTGCGCGATCTGCAGTAAGCGGCATTAGACGCTTTCCTTCGCCACCAGCAAGAACAATGCTGAGCGGAAGTTGCAGTTTGGCCATGTCTTAACGATAGCCTTTCACCCTTGTCGAAGGAAGAGGATTTCAAGAATATGACCACGCTAAAGGTAGGAATTGTTACCAAGGAGTGGCCTCCAGCTATTTATGGTGGTGCTGGGGTTCATGTTCTGCAGTTAACGCAAGCCCTTCGCACCATTAACAATGTTGAAGTCGATGTCCACTGCTTTGGTGGAAAGCGCGATGATGCTTATGGATACTCGTTGCCAGCAGGTTTTGCTGACGCCAATCCAGCGGTTCAGGCCTTAGCGATTGATCTTGAAATGGCAACTCATTTGGGAAATGTAGATGTTGTTCACTCACATACTTGGTATGCAAATATGGCCGGACATGTTGCAGCGCTGCAACACGGAATCCCCCACATTGTTAGTGCGCACTCTCTTGAACCATTGCGTCCCTGGAAATCAGAGCAGCTAGGTGGCGGTTACCGAATCTCTTCATGGGCAGAAAAAACCGCATATGAAGCAGCTGCTGCAATCATCGCGGTTAGCGATGGAATGCGCGCAGATGTTTTGAAGGCCTACCCTGCAATTGATCCAGCCAAGGTCGTAACAATTCGCAACGGTGTTGATACAAATAAGTTTGCTCCAAACCATGACACATCAGTGCCGGAAAGTTTTGGAATTAGCGGACCGTATGCAATCTTCGTTGGTCGCATTACCCGTCAAAAGGGTTTGGCTCACCTACTTCGCGCTTGGAAGGATGTTCCCGCTGAATACGGATTGGTTCTTGCGGCAGGAAGCCCAGATGAAGAAGGAATTGGCAACGAGGTTGCTGCACTGATTGCTGAATTGCAGAAAGAACGCAGCAATGTGTGGTGGATCAAAGATATGTTGCCTCACGATCAATTGACGGCAATGTTGACCGCTGCTGATCTCTTTGTATGTCCATCTATCTACGAACCACTGGGAATTGTGAACCTAGAAGCAATGGGCTGTGAAACAGCTGTGCTTGGGTCACGTGTGGGTGGCATCCCCGAGGTTGTTGCAGATAAGGAAACCGGCGAATTAGTTGATTACAACGGTGAGGCAGCTCCCTTTGAAAAGGCGCTCACCGAATCAATTACACGTTTGATGTCACAACCTGAATTACTTAAAAAGTATGGTGCCGCAGGTCGTGTACGAGCTCAAAAACTATTTGGCTGGGATGCAGTTGCTGCTCTCACCGTTGATCTTTACCGTCGCGTGATTGCTTAAATGACCCGTAAATCACTGTTTCACTTCGTTTTAGTAGGAATCCTTTGGGGAATCCCCTACCTTTTAATGAAGGTTGCTGTTGAAGATTTTCCACCTGCAGCAGTTGTTGCAGGTCGCACCTTAATTGGTGCATCAATTTTGATTCCAGTTGCTCTGTATCGAAAGACTTTTAAAGGCGCGGTACTTGGATTTAAGTACGTAGCTTTTTATGCGCTGATGGAGATGATCGGACCTTGGATTTTAATTACGACAGCGGAACAAAAGATTGATTCGGGATTAGCTGGATTATTAGTTTCAACTGTTCCAATCTTTGCCACAATCATTACCTCGCTACGCGGTGATCATTCGGTGTGGCAGTTCAAGCGAATCTTTGGAATCGTTGTTGGATTTGTGGGTTTGATTCTGGTTGTCGGCATCGAAAGCCTTTCGGGTAATAGCGATCCGCTTTCGATTGCGATGGTTATTCTCGCTTCGATGGGTTACTCATATGCGGTAATCATGGTGACCTCTAACCTGCCGCTAGTTGATGGAATTGCAATCAATGGCTTAGCCATGGCAATAACTTCTGTGTTCTGGGCACCGGTTGCAATTGCTCAATGGCCTTCAAGCATTTCAATCAACTCGACTTTGTCACTGCTGGCACTTGGAGTATTCAGCACAGCATTTGCATTTATTTTGTTCTTTAAAGTTATGGCTGAAATTGGGCCTGCGCGAGGATCGCTCGTTACTTACTTAAACACCGCAATCGCGGTTGTCTTAGGTGTAATTATTTTGAGAGAGCCATTAACAGTTGGAATCGTTGTTGGATTGCCGTTGGTGCTTGTTGGTTCTTACTTAGCGAGTCGAAAGACCGCTTAGCCCTTTTCTCCGAAACCAAGTTTTGCAAGAAGTTTTGGATCCTTCTGCCATTCCTTTGAAACCTTAATGTGCAGCCCTAAAAAGATCTTTGCGCCAAGTGCGCGCTCAATATCGGCGCGTGCGCGGATTCCGATTTCCTTTAAACGCTGACCTTGGTGGCCCAACAAAATCGCACGTTGGCTATCTCGTTCTACGTGAATAGTCGCGTGAACATCATAGAAAGGGCGAGATCCCTTTTCTTCGCGCTCACCAAATTCATCGATAGTGACGACGATTGAATGGGGCAGCTCTTCACGCACATCTTGCAGCGCAGCCTCGCGGATATATTCGCAGATCAACTGATCGATTGCTTGATCGCTCGTGGTTCCCGCTGGGTAGTACTCGGGACCTGCAGGAAGATTCTTACCAATTAACTCATTGAGCAGATCAACTTGATCATGAATAGCCGCAGATACCGGAATGATTTCATCCCAGACAAAGCCTTCAGCGATCTTCATAATTCCAAGTAAACGAACAGCAAGCTTTTCCTTAGCAATCAAATCTGTCTTGGTAATTACCGCAAACTTCTTGGCCTTTGGGTGCTTAGCAATTTCTTGAGCAATGAAGGTATCCCCCGCACCAGATGTTTCATCCGCTGGAATACACATGATCACAATGTCGACTGAATCCATGCTCTGATCAACAACTTGATTGAGGCGTTGACCTAATAAAGTCTTTGGCTTATGAACACCAGGGGTATCTACAAGAACTGCCTGAAAGTTATCGCCGTGCACAATTCCGCGAATAGCAGAACGTGTGGTGTTGGGGTGATGTGAAGTAATCGCAATCTTGCTGCCAACTAAAGCGTTAATCAGAGTTGATTTACCAACGTTTGGGCGGCCAACAATGGCTACGAAGCCCGAACGGAAATCACTCATGGGCTTATTCTCTCACTAATTAACGCCGACAAACTCCACTGCATCTGCGACAGATGTAACGATCTCTGCAGCACGTTCGCCGATTAAGCGATGACATCCTTCGCTTTGTGGTGAATTGATGGGTCCAGGAATCGCCATTACAGGCCGCAGTAGTTCTGCAGCATCTCGCGCCGTACGAAGTGAACCGCTTCGAAATGCAGCTTCTACAACTAAGGTCGCTTTAGATAGGGCGGCGATTAAACGATTGCGAGTTAAAAATCTGTTGGGAAGGGCTTTATGTCCTGGCATGAACTCAGTAACAATCGCCCCTGTTTCGCTGATTTCTGCAAACAATCGAGCATTGCCTGCCGGGTAGTTAATGTCGATTCCAGATGCAACAACAGCAACTGTTACCCCTTCGGCGACCAATGCACCCTTGTGGGCATATGAATCAATTCCATATGCACCACCGCTAACAATTCCCCATTCACGATCTGCAAACCCTGCGGCAAAATCCCCTGCGATACGGGCGCCATATGTTGTGGGATTTCGTGTTCCGACAATTGCCAGGGAAGGCATATGCAACGCTGAAACATTTCCACGCATGATTAACGCAATCGGTGGTGCAACTAAATCATTAAGTTGTGAGGGCCAATCCGAATCCAGTGGCGTCAACAAGCGTGCGTGATGTTCTGCGATCTTTGCAATGACTTGCTCGCCTGAATGAAGATTTAGCTCGGCAATTAACTTTTCATATTTGATGCTGTCATATCCATTGTTCATGAGCTTTTGATAAACATGTAGTGCGCCATTGCTATAGATCTCTTGTGACCAAAAGGTGTGTCCACCTTCAATAGCGCTGAACAAGGCAGCGCGCGCTAATAATTCATTCATGCTTCAACCTTTCCGCGCATAGTGTGCGCAGCATGTACATCCTCCATCGTCGGAACGGGATGCCCATTGAGATCAGCAAAGCTCCAGGATGTGCGAATAATCTTGTGCAAGCCTCGCGCCGTTATATGTTCGCGATCTAATTCATCATGCAGGAAATTCATCGCTGCGCGTTCTGGTTGAAACTCTGTACGTAATGCACGTGCCGGAATCTGTGAATTCAAGCTCCAACCCATTCCTTCAAACCGCTTTGCAGCAATACTTCGGGCTTTAATAACTCTTTCGCGAATTACTGCACTTGATTCACCTAACTGAGTCTTTGCCATATCAACTCGGCCGACAGGTTCAACCTGCACGCGAAGATCAATGCGATCCATTAATGGTCCAGATAGTTTTCCTAGATATCTGCGTACCTGTTGTGATGTACAGGTGCAGTTACGACCGCGACCCGTGAATTTGCCGCAAGGACATGGATTAGCTGCAAGCACCAGCAGAAACTGTGCCGGAAAGGTTAAGTTGCCAATACTGCGAGCAATTGTGATTGTGCCTGATTCCAATGGCTGGCGCAACGAATCCAAAACACCTGGGCCGCATTCTGGAGCTTCATCTACAAATAGGACTCCGTAATGTGCCAATGAACATGCACCAGGCTTAATTGCGTGCGATCCCCCGCCAACCATGGCAACGCGTGTAGTTGTGTGATGCGGCGAAACAATCGGTGCAAGCAAAGACAACGGAGAACGTTGCGTCAGTGTTCCTGCAATCGAATGCACCGCTGTAACTTCTAGCGCTTGTGCAATTGATAGTGCGGGCATAATCGTTGGAATCCGTTCGGCGATCATCGTTTTACCCGCACCAGGTGGACCTATCAGCAAAATGTGATGGCCACCAACGGCGGCAATCTCTGCCGCTAATCGTGCAGCGGGTTGACCTGCAACATCTGCAAAATCTAAACGCTCATCGCTGGGTTGCCATTGCAAATCTATGTGCTGTTCAACTTCGCGTTCACCGGTACGTAGCCAACGAAGCACCTGTTTCAAATGGTGCATCGGAACAATTTCCATACCTTGCATCAACTGCGCTTCTTCAACATTTGCCGCAGGAACAACAGCTGTCGTGACCCCTGCTTTAAATGCAGCCATCAACGCTGGTAAGACTCCACGAACCGAACGAATCTTTCCATCCAGTGAAAGCTCGCCCAGAAAAACAACTTCTGAAATTCTTTCACTCGGAACTGTTTCATGTGCAGACAGCAGCGCAATACAAATTGCTAAATCAAAGCTGGATCCGCTTTTAGGTAACCAGGCCGGTGACAGTGAAACAGTTACCTTGCGATTAGGCCAGACCTCGCCGCAATTAACAATTGCACTGCGTACTCGATCTCGAGACTCTGATAACGCAGCATCAGGCAGACCTAACAATGAATATCCCGGTAAGCCATCTGCGATATCGACTTCGACTGTTACAACATGGCCATCAAGACCCAACAAAGCAACTGATTGTGTAAGTGCCAGTGTCATAGCAAGTTAGCTCGGTATTCGATTGATGAACCACCATCTGCTGCCAGCAATACAGCAGCAACATCTATTTGATAATCACAACCTAAGCAGCCATGTGTCGCCAGCCAAGCAAGTGCCAAGCGCTGCATTCTGCGAGCTTTATCGCGATCAATTGCTTCGAAGGGATGCCCGAATGCAACCGAGCTTCGTGTCTTAACCTCAATAAAAGAGAACTTGCCCGATGGATTTAAGGCGACGATATCTATCTCGCCTTCGCGGATTCGCCAATTTCTTTCAATAACTTCGATCTGTTTTCTAATCAGAAAATCGACAACTAATTGTTCGCCAATTGCGCCGGTACTTTGATTGCTTTTAGTTTTCATGGTTGGGGACGATAAATACCCCCACCGATACTGCGTTACACCAGCGGTTTACTTGTGGATGAGCGCTGCCACGTTGGCAAAAGATGTGCGGTGCTGCGCGCAGGGACCATGTTCATTAAGTGCTTTTGTGTGAGCTGCCGTGATGTACCCCTTGTGGCCAGCAAATCCATACTGTGGAAACTCTGTATCCATTTCGCGCATGATGCGATCTCTGGTCACCTTTGCAATAACCGAGGCTGCGCTAATCGAAACGACGACTTGATCGCCCTTCCACACGGCAAGGTTTGGAACACCTAAACCTTCAATCGCATAACCATCGGTCAATACATAGGCGGGTTCAACACTTAATCCCTGAACCGCTCGACGCATTCCATCTAGGTTTGCAGCATGGACACCACGCGCATCAACTTCAGCTGCAGGAACAATGACAACACTGACTGATGCAGCAATAGATTGAATTAATTCGAAAACAGCATCACGTTTGCTTTCAGGGATTTCTTTGGAATCTCGCACAACTGCAAGCTCTGGTGCAAAGGGATCATGCAAAACAACTGAGGCAATTACTAGAGGACCGGCACATGCACCTCGACCTGCTTCATCGACACCAGCAATCGGTGCAATTCCAGCGTTGGTAAGGAGTTGTTCAATAACCTTCATGAGGTTACTTTTTTAATACATCAACTTTTGGAACATATGTGATGTGCTTGAAAGGCCAGATAACCCCAACCACACGACCAGTTACCTTTGAAACCGGTACAAAACCCTTATTGATGTCCTCTTGGTGATAACGAGAATCCGCACTTGCTCCACGGTGATCTCCCATTACCCATAACTTTCCAGCTGGAACGGTGACATCAAACTGCATCTCTGATGGTTTGTTTCCGGCATAGATATAAGGCTCAATAACCTCTTCGCCATTAATGGTGAGGTTGCCATCCTTTGTGCAACACACAATGTGATCACCGGCTACGCCAATTACGCGCTTTACCAAGTACTGCTTTGCAGGATTTGGAAGTACGCCAACTGCAACAAGTGCACTCTTTGCCTTTGCTACGTACTTGTTTGTTCCGTAATCAACAATTTCAGGAAGCCAATTATTTGGATCGCGAAATACAACAACATCTCCGCGATTGATTGTCTTTGAAATAAATGGAACCTTGTTTACCGCTACGCGATCTTTGATCTGCAAAGTATTTTCCATCGACCCTGAAGGGATGTAGAAAAACTGCACTAAGAAAGATTTGATTAATAGCGAAACAACAAGTGCTACAACAACTAGAACTGGGAGCTCCTTAAGGAGCGATCCCTTATTGCGCATTGAAGAGATTATTCAGCTTTTGGAGCTTCAGTTGCTTCTTCAGCAACCGCTTCAACTGCTGGCGCTTCAACAACTGCTTCAGCAACTGGTGCTTCTACAACTGCCTCAACTACTGGCGCCTCTACAACCGCTTCTACAACAGGCTCAGGAATAACAACTGGTTCTGGAGTAGAAAGAATTCCATCGCCGTATCCTTCGATGCCATCGCGCTTTTCGCGAATCTTTGCAGCCTTACCGCGAAGATCGCGTAGGTAGTAAAGCTTGGCGCGACGTACTTCGCCCTTCTTTACTAGCTCGATCTTTTCAATAACTGGAGTGTGAACTGGGAATGTACGCTCAACACCAACGCCGTATGAAACCTTACGGATTGTGAAAGTCTCGCGAACTCCATCACCTTGGCGACGGATAACGATTCCCTGGAAAACCTGAAGACGGCTCTTGTTACCTTCGATAACACGAACATGGATCTTGAGCTCATCACCAGCGCGGAACTGTGGGATGTCTTTGCGCAGCGAAGCTGCATCTACGGCGTCAAGAATGTTCATATTCGGATCCTTTTGTCATTTCTATTAAGCACGCGCTTTGGCGGTGCAGACTGCGTATTGTGCCATAGCCACGCTTGGAACCGTAAATCGGTCAATTAGACCAAAACTACTCGGGAATCTGAGCGTTGAGCGCCTCGTATAGATGGGGGCCAGCTGCCACGGTCAGATTGAGCCCATGCCAAGGGCGGGTGGTCACCGTTGCCCCCGCTTCGCGGGCGATCAGCTCGGCCGCCGCCAGATCCCACTCAAATAACCCAGTTTCAAAGTAGCCATCGACCAAACCTGTGGCCACATGGCAGATATCCGCTGCGGCAGATCCGATACGGCGAAGATCGCGGATCTGAGGCAATAAAACATTCACAATCTTTAACTGTTCGATCCGGTTCTTTACATCGTAGGCAAAGCCCGAAGATAGAAGTGCACGGTTGAGTTCGATGGGGTTGTTGCAGGCAATCTTCACATTATTAAGGAATGCTCCCCCGCCTTTTGTTGCATGCCAAGTTGAGTTAACAGTTGGCGAATGCACAACACCGACCAAAGTTCCGTTTTCATCCTTTGCTGCAATGCTGACCGCCCAACCAGGTAATCCATAAAAGTAATTAACGGTTCCGTCAACCGGATCAATCACCCAAGTAACACCGCTCTTGCTTTCACGTGATGCACCCTCTTCGCCGATGATTCCATCATCGGGTCGGGCAGCCAAAATACTTTCAACAATTAATTTTTCAGATGCCATATCCATTTGTGTAGCAATATCAATGGCGGTTGATTTAACAGTGAGATCCCATGAAGCGGGACGATCTACTAAAAGTTCTCCAGCTTTCTTCGCAATAGTTAACGCTAAATCAAGTAATTGCTGGTTATCAGTCATGGGTGCAGTCTAACTTCTAGATAGACTCTTGCCTATGTTCTCGGCCTACTTAACCTTATTTCGCACGCCAGGTGCGCTGAGATTTTCAATTCCGGGCGTAATAGCTCGCATGCCGATTTCGATGGATTCACTCGCACTTATTTTCATTGTTGTAGCGGTTAGTGACTCGTATGCAATTGCAGGTGCACTCAGTGCTGTTGCATCTGTGACGATGGCACTAGCAACTCCTCATTGGTCACGTGTTGCAGACCGCATAGGTCAAAGCGCAATGCTGGTGCGGGTTATTCCGATCAAAGTTGCTGCATTCATTGCTTTTACCTTTTTAGTATTGCAGGAAACGCCTACATGGACCTGGTTTGTTTCAATCATTATTGCTGAAGCATTCTCTGTTAATACTGGTGGATTAGTCCGACGTCGCTGGTTACATATTCTCAGCCCAGATAAGACAACAACCGCTGAAGATGAACAAGACCGCCACATTGTTAATACCGCTTATTCATTTGAGGCGCTGATGGATGAAGTTGTATTTATCCTCGGCCCAATCATCGTCACAGCTTGTGCGACATCAATTACACCTGCCGCCGGAGTTATTTCGGGAATTATCTTTGTCGTCATTGGATTTCCACTATTCATTTCAGCCAAAGCAACTGAACCGCCAGCCACGCCAAAACGTCATGTGGATCCACACCCTGCAGTTATTCGAAACAAGCGGGTACAAGCAGTTGTTTTAGCTACGACTTTGTTAGGTGGCTTTTTCGGATCTATTGCAATCGTTACCGTTGCATTTGCCGAATCACGCGGTCATGAATCTCAATCTGGAGTATTGCTTGCGATTTGGGCGGTAGGTAGCGCCGTTGCAGCGATTATCAATGGCGTTATCAAGTGGAAGCTTCCGAGCGCGGCAAGATTCCTGATCTTCTTATTTGCGCTAACTGTTTTATCTATCCCTATGTTGTTTGCCCATTCAATAACCTGGCTAGCGGTTGCGCTCTTTTTCAATGGCTTTGCAATCGCTCCATTGGTTATTAACGCATACGGTGTTGCAGAAGGTGCGGTTCCACCAGAACAAATCACTGAAACGTTGACCTGGGTCGTAGCTGGAATGCCAATGGGCGGCGCAATTTCCAGTGCACTCTCCGGCCAAATCATCGACAGATTCGGGGCAGACATTGCCTATTGGGTGCCGCTCGGATTCATGATCGCGGCATGCGCAGCCACGCTGCCGTACTTCAGCACTTATAAGGCCCTCATCGGCTACCCTCGTGCTCGTGACTGAGCTACGACTAAATGGAAAGACCGAAGATGGTCTGTACCTTTCATTACATGACAATGATGGCAATGAATTTACTGTCCGCGTAAGCGACACATTGCGTTCAACTGTAAATCAGCAACGGTTGATGGCGGTTCCAGCAACTGATGAGCCATCGGTTTCAATCAAAGAGATTCAGCGACTATTGCGTGCAGGACAAACTGCAGATCAGATCGCTCGCGAAAATAATGTTTCAATTGAAAAGGTTGAACGTTTTGCCGGACCAATTCTTTCTGAACGTATCTACATCATCGATCAAGCTCAGCAGATCGCAGTTCGCAAAGAAGGCGGTCGCGATGCGGTTACTTTGCTCGGTGTTGTAATTTCACGACTTGCACCACGCAATATTGATTCATCCGAACTGTCATGGGATACCTGGCGTTTAGAAGATGGCACCTGGACAATCGAATTGCATTATCCAAATAGCACTGGTGTAGGAATTGCACAGTGGAGCTTTGATCCAACGCTTCGCACAGTTACATCTATGGATGAAAATGCGCGCTGGATGATGGGTGATGAACCAGCTCCACGTCAGCTTCCAACTCCAGGGTTAGTTCCAACAGAGGCTTCTCACCCCTCAGAGCGTCGTGTAATCGATGTGTACAGCGAGTTCCGCAAGGAAGTTGCCGAAGAAGAACTTGAAGAGATCGTCGAAGAGATTCGCGAAGTTCCACGCTTAGCAGTTATCCGCGAAGAGCCAGATGATGAGGCTTCACGCGATGGAATTACTGCGCGAGCAAAGGTTCCAAGCTGGGATGAAATCATGTTCGGTATTAAGCCAGAGGATAAGTAACTCTCTAACTTAATGTTGTAGTTAGTAATCCAACCTGCGATTCAATATCGCTATCACCACCATGATGCCCAACCATTGCACCCTCTTTATCTGCACGTTCTGCATCAAGAAGTACTAATCCCCCGCGTGCAATAGCGATAATTTCACCCATTCGATCAACCGCATCTGCGCTGACATCAGCGCCAAATAGGTTGCTAGAAATAGCTTGTTCGCGGGTTAACACCAATGCTTTTTCCTGTAAGTACTGTTGCCATAATGAAGCTGCATCTGAACGTGCAGCAGGTGAATCATTTGTTAAATAGATATGTCGAGCACGTGGCTCGCCCGCAACGACGCTGACTCCTTCAAGAAGTGGGTTGTCCTGGCCGATGACAATCTTTTCTTCAACATTCACCATTCCGTGATCTGATGTAATCCAGATTCGAGTCCCCTTTGGAACCTCTTTCATTAACTGTGAAACCATTTGATCAATCATTGAAAGCGCAGCAATCCACTTATCGCTACCGACGCCATCTGAATGTCCTGCTGAATCCAAATCATTGACATACAGATAAACAAATGAAGGGGTCGCATGCAAAGCTGCCTTTGTTTCGCTTACTAAGTCTGCAACTACATTTGCACCTTTGTAATTAGCACCGCGAAATACTGCGCGAGTAAATCCTGAATTTTCATAACGCTTTGCAGCAACATGTGTCACATTTATTCCGGCAGCTGTTGCGCGTTGAAATAAAGTTTCCACTGGTTGCCAATTTTCTGGATCAACTCGTTCATCCCACTTCAAGGCATTGAGCAAACGCCCACCACTGCGCGGAACCTGCACTGTGTATCCCAACATTCCATGTGCACCTGGCATCGCACCTGTTGTTAGCGTTGCAAGAGATGTTGCAGTCGTTGATGGAAACGCTGTCTGAATTAATCCATGATTAAACATGCGTGACATCGTTGGCATGACATCTGCGTATTGAGAAAATGTGTTGATTCCAAAACCATCAATCAGGAAAAGCAGTTCGCGCCCCATTGGCGACTGGCCCATCGCCAAGTGATCAACCGCACTGTCTAAGCCCAACGAAGAAAAGATCGATGGGGTTATCTGGGATAAATGCACGTGCTTATTCTCCCACGGCGGTGCACTAGAGTTTGCGTATGGAAAAAGCGATCAAGTTATCTGCTGAAGTTGAAGCTGCACTAAAGGCGGGCAAGCCAATTGTTGCCCTTGAATCAACGATTATTAGCCACGGTCTTCCACGTCCATCGAATCTAGAAGTCGCCCTGGAATGTGAACGCATTGTTCGCGATGCAGGCGCGGTCCCAGCAACGATTGCTTTGCTGGATGGAAAGATTTTGGTCGGCCTAGAGCGCGCAGAGCTTGAAGCTATCGCTAACCGTGATGACATTTCAAAAGCTTCGATTCGCGATTTAGCGATCATCGTTGCGCAGGGAAAGAGCGCGGCAACAACAGTTGCGGCAACGGCGCACATCGCAGCACTTGCCGGAATTCATATCTTCGCAACTGGTGGCCTTGGTGGAGTTCACCGTGGTGCCAACGAATCATTTGATGAGTCTGCAGATTTAACAGCGTTGGCAAATGTTGATATGACCATGATCTGCGCTGGTGTTAAGTCAATCTTGGATGTTCCTGCAACTTTGGAACGTCTAGAAACTTTGGCAATTACCTTGGTTGGTTATAAGACAAATGCCTTTCCTGGTTTCTATCTAACTGATTCTGGATTCACGCTGGAACACCGCGTTGATTCACCTGCTGAAATTGCAGCAATCATCAAGGCCCGTAAATCGGTGGGAACATTAACCAAGGCGCTCGTTGTCGCAAATCCAGTAGAAAAAGAGATGGAAAAGTCTCGTCATGACGAGATCTTGGCATCAGGTTTAGCGAAGGCTGAAAAGGAAGGAATCACAGGTAAAGCTGTTACTCCATTCTTGCTTGAACACTTCCACACAACTTCAAAGGGTGAGTCCCTTGCAATCAATACCGAAATTATTAAAGCTAACTGCTTGCTAGCTGCACAGATTGCGGTCGCGCTGTAATGAAGAAGATTCTGTGTATCGGTGATTTAGCACTTGATGTTATTTCTCAGTTAAAAGAGCCTATTAATTACGGCAATGACACAGCAAGCAAGATTTCAAGTCACCCTGGTGGACAAGCAGCAAATGTTGCTACCTGGATTACCCGCACAAACTCAAAGTCTCACCTAGTCGCACGTACAGGAAATGATCCTGTTGGTTTCGCACTAATTTCTGATCTTGATAAGTACGGCGTAGAACATCTCAATTTGATGCATAGCGGCCGCCCAACTGGCGTTGTTGTGATCTTGGTTGATGCCAATGGTGAGCGCACAATGTTTCCAGACAACGGTGCCAACGCAGATCTAGAGGTCAGTGATCTTCCATCACTTGATGAGATCGATGGTGTTTATCTATCAGGGTACGCACTACTTGATTTCCGTAGCCGCGATGCAGTGCTTGCGATGATTAAGAAGATCAAAGCAGCCGGAAAGCCAATCTTCTTTGATCCAACAACAACTGGCGCGTTAAAGGTAGTTTCACTTGAAGAGGCCCTTTCATGGGTTTCAATGATGGATGGACTACTTCTTAACAGCGAAGAGGCTTTGTATCTGGGTAACTCAAAGGATTTATCTGAGGCTGAAGCCAATCTCAAGAAGTACACACCGCTTGTAGTTATCAAACTTGGCTCAAAGGGTGCGATGGCGGTTAATGGAAATGAATCCGCCAAGGTGCCAGCGGTCACAACTAATGTTGTCGATACGACCGGTGCCGGAGATTCATTTGCTGCTGGATTTATTCCAAAGTGGCTCGAAACAAATGATTTAACTCAAGCATTGACCGCTGGCGCATCGCTAGCTGCGAAGTGTGTTTCATCAGTTGGGGCGCGCCCTCCCCTAAATTAAGGCTGACTCTTGGCAGAATGCCCCAATGGCAACTGCGAAGACTCCCGCGAAAACTGCGGCAAAGGGTAAGAAACCTGCTGGACCAAAGCCCGGCGAATACCCTGGAAAGATCGTTGATATCGATGTTTCAAAAGAGGTTTCAGAATCTTTTCTTGAATACGCGTACTCAGTAATTTACTCACGTGCTCTTCCTGATGCACGTGATGGTTTAAAGCCGGTTCACCGCCGCATCCTTCATCAGATGGCAGATATGGGTCTTCGCCCAGAGCGCGGACATGTAAAGAGCGCACGTGTTGTTGGTGAAGTAATGGGTAAGTTGCACCCGCATGGCGATGGTGCAATTTATGACGCACTTGTTCGTATGGCACAAAGTTTTTCTATGGGTTTGCCATTAATTGATGGTCACGGAAACTTCGGATCATTAGATGCAGGTCCTGCAGCGATGCGTTACACCGAAGCTCGTTTGGCACCAGCTGCGATGTCTATGGTTGCAGAAGCCGATGAAGACACAGTTGATTTTGGTCCTAACTACGACGGTCAGCTTTCAGAGCCTGTTGTACTACCTGCGGCTTATCCAAACCTGCTTGTCAATGGTGGTTCAGGTATCGCAGTTGGTATGGCTACAAATATGGCTCCGCACAACTTGGGCGAAGTAATTGCTGCAACTAAGTTTTTAATTGAAAACCCAACTGCAACTGTGAAGCAGTTGATGAAGTTTGTTCCTGGTCCAGATTTCCCAACAGGTGGAGAAATTGTTGGACTAGATGGTGTTCGCGAGGCGTACTCGACAGGTAAGGGATCCTTCAAGGTTCGTGCAACTGTCGAGATTGAAAAGGTGACATCTCGCAAGATGGGTATCGTCATCAAGGAGCTTCCTTACACAATCGGACCTGAAAAGGTTGTTGAACGTATCGCAGCTCTTGTTAAGGCGAAGAAGATTCAGGGAATCAGCGACATCGTTGACCTTTCTGATGGTCAGACAGGCACAAATGTTGTTATTGAAATCAAGAATGGCTTTGAGCCAGAAGAGGTCCTAGAAAAGCTCTATGCGCTAACTCCGATGGAGGATGCATTTGCTATCAACGCTGTTGCATTGGTGAAGGGCAAGCCTCAAACACTTGGCCTAAAAGAACTTCTACGTGTATTTATCGATCACCGCATTGAAGTTGTGCGCCGTCGTTCAGAGTTCCGTAAGGCAAAGGCTGAAGCGCGTCTTGGTCTCGTTGATGGATTGCTGAAGGCGATTATCGACATCGATAAGGTCATCAAGATTATTCGCGGCAGTGATGATGCATCACAAGCCAAGGAAAAGCTGATCAAGGACTTTAAGTTAAATGATGAGCAGGCAACATATATCTTGGATATGCCACTTCGTCGTCTAACAAAGATGAGCAAGATTGAACTTGAAACTGAGCAAAAGGAACTTAAGGCAACAATCGCTGAGCTAACAAAGTTACTCAAGAGCGAAGATGCGATTAAGGCTCAGGTTGCAACCGAGTTAACAGCGGTTGGAAAGTCATTTGCTACTCCTCGTCGTACGCGAATTGGTGCTGCTTAAACCCAGCCGATAGACTTGGGTGTGATTTCAACCCAAGCCCTCGAATTACGTGCAGGTGCTCGCCTTCTTGTTAAGGGCGTAACTGTGCGTATTAATAGCGGCGACCGTATTGGTTTTGTTGGTCGTAACGGTGCTGGAAAATCAACCCTTGCAAAGGTCCTTGCTGGTGAGACTATGCCTGCAGGTGGCGCGGTAAATCGCACGGGAAAAATCGGATACCTGCCACAGGATCCACGTACTGGTGATGAACCAGGAACAGTTATTGATCGCATTCTTTCTGCACGTGACCTTGATCAGATCGCATCTCGTATGCGCGCTGTTGAAGAAGAAATGGCAACTGCGCAAGATGAAGCCCTTGAAAAGGCGATGGATCGTTACACCCGCGTTGAAGCAGAGTTTTCAGCAGCAGGTGGATATGCAGCAACCGCTGAAGCAGAAGCAATCGCAACATCCCTTGGAGTAGCAGAAGCGGTATTTGGCAATGAACTCTCAACACTTTCTGGTGGTCAGCGTCGTCGTATCGAATTAGCGCGCATTCTCTTTAGCGGTGCTGAAACGCTGTTGCTGGATGAGCCAACCAACCACTTGGATGCTGATTCCATTATGTGGCTGCGCGAGTT
>ERZ1034365.178-NODE-178-length-36084-cov-3.687422_pt1 | contig 36084 bp, 23 predicted proteins | sample MGYA00520615_ERZ1034365 | MGnify/ENA primary metagenome ERZ1034365 (study PRJEB33736, sample SAMEA104284505) | Azolla filiculoides | biome: Urban; feature: Water surface; material: Ditch water | place: Netherlands | collected 2015-10-28 | depth 0-0.1 m ...
CATACCTTTGATGTTCGAAGTACCGATGAAGCAGGGAATACCGATGCAACTCCATCATCTACTACCTTTATCGTTGATGCACCCATTGTTGTTTCTACATGAGCTAATTCATCCGATTCTTCAGGTGGATGAATTACTCGATGGATTGAAGATGTAGTCAATACTATATTTCCATCTGCTCCAGATGAGTCAAAAGTAAACGTATATGTATCTTCTTCACAAACTTCTTCTGATACAACTTGTAATTCATATGTAAAAGTATGGGATGAATCATATATATTTGCGAGTGATATTGATACCTCCTGGGCAAAATGATATATTAAGAATCTTATTATGTATCGCGGAAAGGATATAAATACGCCAGATACGACCTATATTTCACCAATTCCACTTTCTCAGATTGGACATAACCAACGTTATGGTATCGTAGATAATAATGCTGCGTATGAACCAAATCGTTCTCTTACTCGTGCGGAATTCATTAAGATGATTGTACGTACACTTGCTTGTAAATACACCTATGTTGGAACTGAAAATTCATTTGTGGATGTTGCAAATGATGCTTGGTATGCTGAATATATAGCATTTGCTGAAAAAGAAGGATGGATTGAATGATATGGAAAGAAAGATTTTCGTCCAAATGCTCCGATTTCAAGATTGGAAGTTGCAACTGTTCTCTGACGTATTCTTCATGTAGAAAATTCACAAAAGAGCACATCGTATATAGATGTTTCTGAACAAGAGAATCTCCATGGATCGATAGAATCCCTTACTCAATATGGTATTATTGACGGACAAATTCAGGATGGAAAGAGAATCTATCGTCCATATGATGCGATGACTCGTTCAGAAATTGCCAAGGTTATCTCTCAGACATTCTTAAAAGATTTAAAGAAAATTACAGAAGTAGTTAAATAAATAAATAAATAAATAAATAAAAAAAGAGCATAGCTTTTTACTATGCTCTTCATCTCTTTTTATGAGATTGTAAGAGTACCATTTGTATCTATATCAAGCTCATAGTTTTTCCCTTCTTGTATAGTATTTTGTATTATCGCTTCAGAGAGAGGATTTGTAATCATTCGAGTAATCGTTCGCTTCAATGGTCGAGCTCAAAATTCAGGATCATAGCCCCTTTGTATAATTGTATCTTTTAGATTCTCAGTAAATGTAAGTGTTATATTTTTTGTCTTAAGAAGAATATTAAGTTCCGTCAGAAGGAGAGATACGATATCTCATAGCATATTTTTCTCAAGAGCATTGAAGATAATTATTTCATCAATTCTATTGAGAAATTCTGTACGAAAATATCATCGAAGAAGCTCAAGCGTTTTTATTTCCCTTTCTCAAGTCGTCATATCTTCTCAGACTAAATGACTCCCTATATTTGATGTCATGATGATGATACAATTTGTAAAATTAACAGTTCGTCATTTTCCATCAGTCACTATTCCATCATCAAAGATTTGAAGAAATATATTCCATACATCTTTATGTGCTTTTTCTACCTCATCAAGGAGTATTACAGAATATGGCTTTCTTCGTACAGCCTCTGTTAATTGTCCTCATTCGTCGTGACCTATATATCATGGAGGTGAACCTATCAATCGAGCGATAGAGTGTGATTCCATATATTCACTCATATCGATGCGTATATAGGCATGTGGATCATTCCATAGGGTTTCACAGAGTGCTTTTGCGGTTTCTGTCTTTCCAACTCCAGTTGGACCGAGAAATAGAAAAGTTCCTATCGGTTTTTTTCCATCAGAAAGACCTGCCTTACTCCTTTTAACAGCACTTGCAATTTTCTCAAGAGCAGCATCCTGTCCTATTACTCTTTTTCTCAATGATTCTTCAAGATGAATATATTTCTCTTGTTCAGTTTCTATGAGTTTTCCAACAGGAATGCCTGTCCATTTACTGATGACACGAGCAATATCTTCTTCACTTACGTGATCTTTGAGAAATCAACCATCTCGCTCCATTTTTTTAAGTTCTTTTTCAACTTGTAAGAGCTCTTTTTCTTTTGCTGGAATTTCTCCATATCGAAGCTTTGCAGTGAGTCAATAATCTGCTTTCCGTTCTGCATCAAGTGCTTGCGTTGAAAGAGTTTCTATATCTATCTTTAGCTGTTTTTGGAGATCAATCTTCTTTTTCTCTTGTTCCCAGTTTCCAAGAATTCTCCTATAGGATTCATTCTTTTCTGTGAGCTCCTTTTCAATAGCTTCAAGTCGGTTTTGCTCTCATTTTTCTTGTTTGAGTGCTGCTTTTTCTATTTCGAGTGTACGAATCTCCTTCTCCATCTTATCAAGTTCTACTGGTTTTGAAGTGGTGGATATCTTTACACTGGAAGCAGCTTCGTCTATGAGATCAATCGCCTTATCTGGAAGTTTTCTATCTGGAATGTAACGAATTGCGAGTTCAGTAGCTTGTACAATCGCCTTATCCGTAATGCGGATTCCATGAAAGGTTTCATACCGATCTTTAAGTCATCGTAAGATAGCTATAGTATCTTCTTTGCTTGGTTCATCTACTGTCACTGGCTGGAATCTTCGCTCAAGAGCACCATCTTTTTCTATATATTTTCTATATTCTGAAATAGTAGTTGCTCCGATTATTTTAATTCTTCCGCGAGCAAGTGCAGGCTTAAGGAGATTACTTGCATCGGCTCATCCTTCTTCATTTCCAGCCCCTACAATAGTATGAAGCTCATCGATAAATAAAATAATATCTCCTTCTGATTTTTCAATTTCTTCTAGTACTGCTTTTAATCTTTCTTCAAATTCTCATCGATACTTTGCTCATGCAATAAGCGCAGCAAGATCAAGGGTAAGTATATGCTTGTTCTGAAGCATATCAGGCACCTCTTTTTCGACAATTTTTCTTGCAATTCATTCTATAATGGCCGTTTTTCCTACTCCAGGATCTCATATAAGAACTGGATTATTCTTGGTACGTCTTGAGAGAATTTGAATAGTTCGCCTGATCTCATCTTCTCGACCGATAACGGGATCAATTTTTCCATTTCGAGCCATCTCAACAAGATCTGTTGTATATTTCTTGAGAGATTCATAGAGATTTTCAGCAGTATTGGATGTTACTTTCTTCCCATTTCGAAGTTGTTTTACAGCTCATTCAAACATTTCATACGTAAGAGAACATCATTGAAACAATTGAGCAATACTCGTTCATTTTGAAAGTATTCCGAGAAAGAGATGTTCTTCGGTTATATAGAGATCACCCATAGATTGTGCAATTTTTTGTGCTTCTCGGAGAATGTTTTGGAGTTCAGAGGAAATGCTTCCATTCTGAATATTTCCAGAAATCGTAGGCATTTTTCAGAGGAATGATTCACTTTCTTGTAGCAACTTTTTTGGGTCAATTCCAATTCTTTCAAGGAGGGGAATATTGATACTCTCTTTTGATGAAAGGATTACAAATAATAGGTGTATAGTTTCCAAGTTTGCATGATTTCTTTCTATACGGAGGCCATCACCTTCAGCGAGTCTTTTTTGAGTGGCGATAGTAAAGTTTTCGTTATTCATAAGTATGGTATGTTATATAATATTCATCGTTGCTAACTAAAATTAGCACATAAATTATATACGTGCTAATATTGAAAGTCAAAACTATTTTGCCATTTTTTAAAAATTCATACAATCGTGCCAATACTTTTACTGAAGCATATGCGTTCTCATCCAAAAATCCCATCCCAAGCCCGGAAAGTTTTTAACGGTATTCGTTGTGAAGTTTATAACTGGGATCAAGAAATGTACGATGGAAGTACTCAGATATTTGAACGGATTCGACATATTGATGGTGCCTTTGTTGTGGCATGTACTCCTGATAATCAAATAATCATTACCCATCAAGAACAGCCATTACGTCCAATATTTATCTCATTACCAGGGGGAACTATTGAGACAGATGAGGATCCGTTATTTTGAGCAAAAAGAGAACTCCTAGAAGAGACAGGATATATATCCGATGAGTTTATTCACTGGAAAACAACAGACTATAACATGAGTGTAGTATCCTTTTGTGATTATTATATTGCGAGAAATTGTCAGCATATCCAAGATATTGCCCCTGATTCGGGGGAGAAAATAGCTTTAAAAATGATTTCATTTGATGAATTTCTTCTTCTTTCGGAAGATTCTCACTTTCAACATCGTGATATTTCTGATGAGCTTTTTCTAGCACGTCTCTATCCACAAAAAAAAGAACATCTTCGGAAAATGTTCTTTTGAGAGGTATAATATAAGTCATATCAAGTATTACTTGATTTCTACAATATGCCAAGATTTCTTGATCTTTGCAGTGATGATACTATGTCAATTTGGGAGAAATATAACATCCGTACCAACATCATCAAACTTGGTTTCGATACGTTTCCCGTCTTTTATAATTGCATATTTCCCATCTTTTGAGTCATACTGATAGAATATATGATGTTTTCCAGAGGTGGTATCGATAAAGAACCAGTCCTTAGATATATCATCTGACCCGCTATAGTCAGTCGATGATAGAACAGAGGTATCCTTATATATTTTCCAAGAATTCTCAGTATGTGCAGCAAATAATACAGTATTCTGACTTTGGGTAAAACGCGGATTCATATATCCTTTGATATCACATTGTTTTACTCCTCTTTCTGTATAGAAGCACCAATTTTTTTCACCCATATTTCTTGCGAAAAATGCTATTTTCCCATTTTTTCATACGAGTATATTTCTGATTTCTTGGAATAGTTCTTTTTGAAATGGAAGCCCATTTATAAAGATTTGTTCACCAGAAAGTGATTTTATGCTATATGCATACTCTTTTCCATTGGATTTATAACTTCCAATGATGGATGGGTTATTTCATAATGGTTGTACTTTATTATTGTCATTCACTACTTCATAGCTTCCACTCATATTTTTGATAAGTGCTGTAAAATAGGCTCCATTTTCTGTCATGGAGAGTTGAATGAGCTCCCCAGATCCTGTAGTGATTGATTCTTTTCGTGCTGAGTCACGAAGTATCCATGAATTATTTTGTGTTGTTCACCATAGAAATCGTCCTCACTCACCATTCATACTTATTATCGGAATATTCTTCCCTGATCCAGCCATTATCGCTTCTTTTGTTTGTGTTCGAATCGGGGAGATTACCCATCCAGAACTGGTCTTTACTATCCATCCAATAGTCGCATTGTCCCTTGTAAGAAATGAAAGCATAGAATCTTTGGAGAATCGTGTTACTCCAGTATTCACTTGTAGGATGGTTTCTTCGCCAGCCTTTCAGATTATTAGATTGGTATTTTCTTGGAGTTCAATATGGGAAATACTACTGAGGTCTCAAGCAATGGTTTTTTTATCCTTTTGTACATTCCATTTTTCACCTTTTTTATATGCAAAGGCGAATTCTCCCGCATTTGCACCCCAATAGATATCACCGATTTCTTCATATCCTGGACTTACTAGTATTCCTGATTGTGCTTTAATCCCAGTTCCGTAGATACTATTGAGGAAAAAAGAATGTTCCGATTTGTTATTTTGATAGATAGAAGCAAATATAATAACTCCCGTAAGCACAAGAAGAGTAAAGCCACCAGTATATGCAATGATAAGATCAAAGCTATAGTGTATTCCGAAGCTATCATCAAATGGCTCTTTTTTTGTTATACTCTGTAAAAAGAAAAATCCAACTCATCCAAAGAGGAATATCCATCCCCAACTCCATATTTCCGCATGTGCATACGGTGGAGTTTGTATTGTAAGGAATCATCCAATAAACGCACCCAGTATCACTCCTATGAGAAGGGTTGTAATGCCAGCTATAGAGTTATATATTTTCCAGTGTTGTCTTGCTCCTGTGATAAATGCTATCACCATAAGAAAGAGTATAGAAAATGCGAACATTCGCATATTCGTCATAGGAAGTGGTATATAGACTCCATTTACTTGGGTGATCGGGGCAATAACTCCAGTAAAAACACTCATAACAGCCAAAAGCGCTATATGAACTCTGGTAACTAGCATATTGTATTAAATAAGAAAAATACATTCTTTCAATAGACATAATACATTTTTCCTGTGAAATGCAAGAAAATCCTATCATGTGATTGACTTCTCCTCCATAATAGAGGCACCGTCTTAAAAAAATTTGCAAATATCCATCTTTTCTATATAAATTTCTTACTTCTTTTGGGAATTCGCCAAGTGGTAAGGCTCCGGACTCTGAATCCGGCATCGGGGGTTCGAATCCCTCATTCCCAGCCATTGAAAACCGAGCTCGCAGACCATGTTGCCTGCGTTTCACATAACATGCGATTTCCGCATACAATAAAAGAGACTCTCCGATTCGGAGAGTCTCTTTTATTGAAAAAACCCTCGAATGCTCGAGGGTTTTTACTGATTGATGTGCGAGATGCGGACTGCGCATGGAACGCTTGGATAAGTAGTTTCTAATAAAACAATTTATCCAAACATTCGCACATGAGTTCAACCAGATTTTTTTGCTTATAATAACCAAATACTTCTGATATTATGAGCCTTTCTTACATAGGGAAGTGAAGTTCCTTTGGAATCCACCAAACTTGTCCATCGTAGAAGACTTTTTCATATCTTCCATCCTGTGAAATTGGTATATCCTCCATAAGATCATCGATGGTTACCTGAACGTCACAGTTATTACTATCTGTGACAAGAATCCAAGTATCAGCAAAGACTTCTGGTCCGAACATATTTCCTATATCATACTTTCTTTGTGTTTGTGTTTTCATGAGTATCTCCTTTTCTATTTATGACTCTTGGCTCCCCGTAAGTCGAGTGTACTATATGAGCAATATATAAAAAGTCAAAAATATTTATAAGTCTTTTCTTTCTTTTATACAGAGGAAATATGTATATTTCAGGTTGAAAAGAGAGAATTGTTGACAAGATTTGATTTTATATAAAAATATGTTAAAATAGAAGGGAATAATCTTAAAAATCCATCAATGTTTCATATTACTCGTTTTTACAAGATTCATGAAAATCTTTCAGGAGGACCAAAGTCTTCAGAAAGAAAACCAGAGAAACTTCAGCCGATATCTTCCGAGCGAATGGACTCACTTCAGCAAGCCATCGAACTCAAGAATCGTGAACTCGAAAGGCTTTCAGGAGAAGAAAAACGTTTGGCACGTTCAGAAATCAACCGTATGAAACGCGAGATGAATCGACTCAATCAGTGATTACTGTTTCGAGACGAGTCTGATAAAGACTTTAATATTGATACCATCTCATCAGCTGATATTCTAGAGAAGGATAAAACAATATCACAAAAGGATGGAAAGGAGCGATGAAATGCTCTTTCGAAGATTTTTGCTTACAAACAAACGGAAGTAGATGGAAATATTATTGAGGAACCTCTTGAAACGGCGAGTGTAAAAGAAGGCGATAAAATCGTTATTGATTTTGGTAAGAACCGATCAGCAGATAGTAAAATCGGAGCGGGTGATATGCTTCCGGTCAATATTCAAGTTGCGAAAATTACTGATGCTGCTGGCAATACTCGCACAGGGAAGCGAAGTATCCAGGGCATGAAAGTAGGATACTATGATGAAAATGGTTATATCGCTATCCATAATAACTATACTATCGAGATCCCGCGAGCACAAGAGGTAAAAACTCACTTGGAAAGTTCAGATCCAGGTATTGTGTTGAGTACCAACCTCCAATCCGAAGAAAAAAGCAAAGATACCTTTATCGAGATTGCTCGTCGGTATGATGCGATGGACGCAAGTTTTACTCCATGGGATATCGAATCTCGCCAAGAATTTCAAAAAAAGGCAGTTGATCTTGCCAAAAAAATCGAAGAAAAATACCATATTCCTTGGCAGGTTACCTATGCACAGACAGCACTCGAAACTGGATATGGAAAAAATGTTCCTGATAATAACTATTTTGGTATCAAGGGAAAATGAGGAAGTTATCAGACCAAGGAAGTCATCGATGGAAAAGAGGTAACAGTGAATGCTTCATTTCGTTGATATGCCAGTATGGAAGAATCCTTTGAAGACTATGCAAAGCTTCTTACTGAAAATAATCGTTACAAATGAGCTTTTGCTCATAAGGATCCAAAGGCATTTCTTACGGAAGTGATCCGTTCGGGATATGCAACTGATCCAAGTTATGTAGCAAAAGCTGAAAATATCTGGAATCGATATGATATGATTGCTTCGTATAAGCGACATCCAGAAGAGATTGTTGCACGTACGACTCCATCCGAACTCATTGCATCAGCAAGAAAATATCTAAATGTAGATTACGCATGGGGATGAGGTTCAAAGAGATGAATCGATTGTTCCCATCTCGTCTGTAAGGCACTTGTTGATACAGGAAGTGCTACAGATGGATTTTACCGAGTATCTGGTGATCTTCGTCGTATAACTCAAACAAAACCACTTCAAGATATTGTCCAGGGAGATTTGATTTTCTGGCATGGAGAAAATGGAGTAAAACATGTAGCCATCGCTACAGGAGCTCCAAATTCTGCTACTGGAGAAGTGAGTATTATTGATTCATCAACGGATACGGGATGAGTGGCTGAACGTATGGTTTCACTCAAGGCAGGAAAGCATACAGCAGGAACTCCACCATTCTATGCTTAGTATATTTTCTTTTGTATAATAGAAACAGAGCGATACAATTGCTCTGTTTTTTGTAAATAATTTTTCATGCCATTAGATATTCATCATATTCATGCCAAGAAATCACTTGGACAAAATTTTCTTATCGATCCAGAAGCACTTCATGATATATCTCATAGTATCGAAGTATCTGGAAAGCATATTATCGAGGTAGGTCCAGGGTATGGTGCATTGACGGAATGTATATTGCCTCAAAATCCGAGCTCACTCGACATGATAGAACTCGATACCGATATGATTCATATCTTGGAACAGCGTATTGAATCTGAATGGAGAAAAGATATTCCCTGTAGACTTCATCATACAGATGTTCTGAAATATCTACCTGAAAATAGAGAATACTCAGTGATAGCAAATATACCGTATTACATAACATCACCTATTTTATTCCACTTTCTCTATGATATCGAGTATTCACCCAAGGAAATGGTTATTCTGATGCAGAAAGAAGTGGGGGAAAAAATAGTTCCAAAAAATGGAAAAAAGGTGGATAATTCTTTTTTCTCACTCTGTATGCAATATCGTTGTGAAAAAATAGAGATAATAAGAATAGTAAAAAATACTGCCTTTAATCCTCCACCAAAAGTCGATAGTATTGTATTATTATTTCAGGTAAAGGAAGGGCGAGATACTGCAAAAGAGAAAATGCTTATCGATTTTTGGAAATATGCTTTTCGATTCCCTAGAAAACTCTTAACCACCAATCTTCGAGGATATCATGGAGATATGGAAAATAAATGAATCGAAGAATTATTGATTTCTCTCTGATATGATATTCGAGTCCGACCAGAAGCCATAAAGTTTACTGACTGGGAATGTATTTATTCCTATTTTCACTAAATTTGTTTTTGAAGGTAAATATTATATAATTTTTGTGTTAACTTATTAATCCTATGAGTATGTCTCTTTCTACTTCTAATCGTGGTTCGGCAGGATGAATAGTTCTGATTCTTTTATCAGTACTTCTGATTGTTGGTTGATATTTTGGTTATGTTACTTACTTTCAAAAAGCACCAACTCAATCCCTCACTATTTCAAATGTCGTTTGAAGTACATTTGCTACTTTGAATTCTCAAGATGTTTTTCTTGAGAATGGAAAAACACTTACAGGAGATATAAATACTATTTTTACAACTACAGGATCCCGGCTCGCGGTTATATTTCCAGATAGATCCATTGTTCGTCTTGATGCGAGCACACATATTCAGGTAAAAAAATGACCACAAGGAAATACGGTTATTACGCTTACAAAATGACGACTCTGGGCTCGTATCCTCGGAAGTGCTGGAGGTGAGTGAAAAGTTGTAATTTCTCTTGGTGATTCTCAAGCATTGGTTCATGGAACTTCTCTGGAAGCTATGAAATTTCCACTTATGACGAAGTATTCAGTATTTGATTCTTCTTCTGTTGTTTCATGAGAAGCATGAATCGATGTTATAGATGGAAGTGGAAAAGTAACTCAGGTAAAACCAGAAAATGAGTGGATTGATACTCTAACTACGGAAAGTACGGTACGAGCGATGAATATTTCAGAAGCATATAAGAATGATGTGTTTGCACTGAAAAGTACGCAGGAAGATATCGTTCATATGCAAGATGCAATTGTTTCTTACTCGGGTGATGTTGATATAGTAAAAGCTGAGAAGGAAATTCTTTCTTCTGTTCCTTCTATTGGAACTTTAGAGTTTGCAACTTTCTTTTCCGGAACAAGCATTGATGTTACTGATATTACTCAGAATACATCAGTAACCGATTGGTGAAAGGTAACCGATAAAGCTCTCAAGGAGCGAACACAGGAATATTCTGCTATGATGCAACAATATGAATCCTATATGAATCGTGTTATGCTTGATCAGGAAAAACTTCATGAGTCTCTCATGAAGATGAATGGACAGATTCTTGATCAGACTCGTTCTATGGTGGATTCGGTTATCGTGGAACAGGAAAAACTTCTTTCTGATACCATGATGCAGACTCGATCATATCTCCAGAAAGTAAATGAAGACATGTCTACACTTCTTCAGAATCAAGAAAAAATGACTCAAAGTATCATCAGCGATACTATGAACTCAGTGCAATCAACGGTGGAAAATGCCACCAAGGGGGTTCCAACTATGACGCAAGAGATGACAAAGATAGACAGTATTGTTCAGGATGCTATCGATGATGCAAAAGAAGATACGAGTGACATGAACATGGATATGGGCGATATGAATATGGATGATTCCACTCCAGATGATTCACCTGCTTCTACTCAATGAAATGGCTCTATGAATATGAATGGAAATAGTATGACCAATGATGGTATGAATATGAATGGAGGTTCCATGTCCAATGGTGATACTTCATCATCAGAAGATTCTATGAATATGAATGGTGGTAGTATGAATATGGGAAATAGCACTTCAGATCAATCAACCTCCGATGATGGCATGAATATGGATGGGAATAGTATGTCGAGTGGGAATGGATGAATGAATATGGATGGGAATAGTATGTCCAATGGTGATGGTGGTATGTCTATGGGAAACTAACTCATTTTCCTTCTGAATTCTAAAAAACCTCTAGAAGAACGTTCTAGAGGTTTTGTATTATACTGGATTGGAGGATGTCGGTTGTTCTGGTGATTTATTATTTGACTCGGGTGATATACCTTTTCATTTTTGTGATGGTGCTGTATCTTGTTTTTTCTCATTGGAAAAGAGACCTGATACTGCACTTTCCTGAATCTGTCCATTTTCAAATCTTCCATCTTTACTGAAGTCTTTTCCTTCTTGGGTTTTTGATTTTGTTCCATCCCTTGCAGCTTCAAGGTCCATCTTCCATTCTACTCATGTTGATTTTTGCCAGAGTTCTATTACATCCAAAGAATCTTTTCTTACTATCTTCCCAAGCGTTTTCAGGAGCTCCATTTTTTGGATTCATGTGAGTTCTGTATTGAGTGTTGCATCGATACCACTTCACTGAAGATCCTTTCTTTCCTTCATACCACCAATAATTGTATCAAGATTCTGTTGTCAGAGTGTATCAAATCCTATTTCGGTGAGAAATGATAGATTGGCTGATGCAGCTTGTTCAAACTGGGTTGTACTTGTTTCGAGTTCATCGGATGATGGGTTCGAAGAAGGAGAAGATGTCAGGAGTGGGGATTTTTCTAATTGTTCAATCTGAGTATGTATAGCACTCAGATATGAAAGGGGAGTATCAATAAGTGTCCTTCGACGTATCTCTTCCTGCATACTTTCTGGGAAGCCAATACCATCTCACAGGGCTATTCCCTCAAGGATATACTCATTTCAAGAAACTTGCTTTCCTTCTACAATAGCCTTATAGGATTGCAGTTCTTGTCGAATGAGAGATGGGTTAATAGGGGGTGACTTTAAAAGATTGCTGATGTTTTCCTGTTTCTTCGAAAGTTCCTCTGTATCCTTGATTGCATCGAGTTTTTCCATTTCATCCTCAGAAATCGATATATCGGTTCCGTCACGGTTTTTTGTCTCACTTGGATTCCAAGAAGCGAGTTTTGTAGCATCTTTGTATAACTCACTCATCCCACTTCCAAACTTCAGAATTTTCTCTTTCTCAGCTTCACGTTCTTTCATGCGTTCGTTATTTGGTTTCTCTTTCATCTCTCGTTTAATCTCGAGATTTCATAGGCTCTTCTTGAGAACTGGTGGGTTCCCAAGTTCGATCTCATGAGTGACGAGGTTTGGATTATTTGGATCACGATAAGAGAGCTTATTTCCTTCACGAACGACTGGAACATTTTTTCATTGAGTGATTCATTCTGTTATTGTTGTCACTTTTTCTTGAGTCGCACGACTCTTATCGGGTATAAGTTCTGTAACTTTTGTACTTTCTCCTTTATAGAGTGGAATCTCCCCATCATTCATAGAAGAGCGGAGATTTCGAAACTTGGCATCTGCATCTTGTCTTTTCTCTGTAGGGAGTTTATCTATAATATTTTTAGCAAGTGTATCGGATGATAGGTAATACGCATCGACGAGATTCTGTACCTGTGATGCATTCTTTCATCCTCACTGAAGGACTTCTTCCTTGGTACTTCCTGTTTTCGCTGCAATCTTGCTTGCAACATCATCTGGAAGGAGAGATTTTTCTTTAAGAGCATTGAGTTCCTCGTCTACCAGTTTTGAATCAAGTTTTTTTACAGCATCTAAATTATCGAAGATTGCTTGTAATTGCTTAGAATTTTTATCTATACCATTTGTGATTTCTCATAACTTACTATCTATACCATTTGTGATTTCTCAATTTTTATGAGTTACATTATTTAGTATTATGCCATAATCCCCAAGAGTACTTTCTATCTTTTTCTTTACATCCTCAGGTATATTTTCTTTCGTATATCCTGCTTTTCGGATTTCTAGTTGTATTTCCTGTAAATCTTCAATAATTAATCCTTCTTTTTTATGAGAATTAATTTTTCAAATAACCTCGTCAGGGAGTGAGAGGTTTTTTCCGAGTTCTGGTAATTCGGTTGTTTGTTTGGGGGATGTAGTACTTTGTTCTACTGCTGGCAGTGGAGACGAAAGTGGTTCTTGTACTGTCTCTGACATAAAAAATACGGTATAAGTCTATAATACCGTATTTTTCTCTGTATTGCAAAAATCTGCCTATCCGAGTGAACGAGTCACTGATTGCCATCGTCGTTGAGCTTCTTCTTTTGATTTTGTTTTTATATTCTCAATTTCAGAAGTTCTCAATTTCAGTATTTTTTCTCCAATAGCATCAAGTGACTGGAACATTTTTGATATTTTTTCAGTATTCACCTTTGTTAATTGTGATTCAGTTAGGTTTTTACTGATAAACAGTGAGGTATATGCTTCAGATAAGTCAGTTATAGAAATCTGATCTCATTTTTCTACTTTCTTGATAAAGCTATTTAATGTAAGATTTGCCTTTCAAAGTATGTCGCCTTTATCTATCGCAGCAAGAACAATCTGCTTATCTTTATCGTATTGTCCAATAATTTTTCTGTTTGCCCGTTCATCTTTATTTATATTTCCACTTGCAGGACTTCAATCCAATAATTTTCCATTAGTAACCAAAGGAGGGATAATTGTCCCATCTTCTTTCGTATATTTCACTTCCACTGTCTTATCAGTCAGATTTCCATTCGTATCCACTTGTCGTACGTAGACAACATACTCCTGTTTCTCTGCACCTGCTTGTGCGAGGAGTATTCCTGTTCTTTCTTGTGTCTTTCCTGTCACTTCAGCAAGTGCAGGACTTGGTCCAGCAGCAAGAGCTACTCCGAGTGCAATGGCAGATCCAAGTTGTGCGAGAGGTGTTCCCATATAAAAAGGATTAAATTGCGGATATTTTAACACACTCGTCATAATAGTCAACAGAATTTCAAAAATTCTCTATTCTTTTTCAGTTTTTAGAATATATTTCAAATCTTTTTTGTTTTTCTTTATGCTGATTTGATTTCTTATAGATTTTGTGTATAAGTTCAATATATTACTTTCTTTTCATTTTTCTTATGGGATATTCACATCGAATGATACAGGATATGACTGATAGCCGTACAGTTTCTGATTCTGACTTGATTCGTGCTGGTGCTTGATTTCAGGTTATAGAAAATCCTGATCTTTCCATTTCTTCTCTTCTTCTTGTCGTTCCTAAGAAAGTACAAGAGAGAATCGCTCATATGGGAGATATGGTATATGGTAAACTGAATTCCGATGAAATCCAAAAAACAAGTGAAGACTTTCGAACATGGTATAAGAAGCAGTTTGGAACAAGAGAACTTTCCGCATTAAATACTCATGAAATAGAGGGAATCCTCCGTGAGATGTCACGAATCCATGTTGCCGATATACGTCGCTTGGAGAGGAGATTTCCACAACTTCGTGATAAAAAATGAGGATTTCTTCGAGAATGGATGGATATAAATACTCTCGATGAATTGGTAAATATTGTACGTACATGATTACAATCAGGACATGCTATACAAGCAAAAGATGCAGAGGAAAAATTGCGAATAGGGAAATATATATTTGATAAAACATTGGATCAATAAAAAATCCCCTTCAAATTGAAGGGGATTTTTTATGGTTCATTTTTAATTCATTCCACCGACAACATAGACAGAGTATCCTGTTCATAACAGTGGATTTGTATCGAGTGCTATTCATTTTTGCCCATTAATCTGGAGTAATGCATCAACTGATCGCATACCAAGAGGCATATTGGAACCAGTAAAAACTGTAGATCCAGTCGTTGCCATAGCAGATGTTTCCACATGAGCAATTACGAAGAATGCAGGGTTTGGTTTATTATCGAAATCAATATCATCTATGGCACCAGTTGCGTATCAAAAAAGTCATCTCCCACCTGGACCCGTAAGTCCACATGGATCAGTTGTTCGAAGGTTGATAGGATCAAGTGGTACCTTTCATCCATTCAGAAAAGGTGAAATATCTCATCCGCTTTGATCGGGGTTTCCTACACAGTTATTTGCAATTCCTGAACCAATAAGCGGTTGATATCCTATATCTTGAAGAAAAGATTGTATAACCGTTCTCAGTTGTCACAGGCTCGCAATTCGAGCTGCATCGCGAGATTTTTCTAGATACACACGAACCATGGGGAAAAGGGCAGAAGCAAGAACTCCTATGATTGCCACAACAATCATGAGCTCTACCAGCGTGAATCCCTTAATTTGATGCTTCATAGGAGAGATGAAAACAATTACAAATAGTGTATATATTTGTGACGAGAATCAAAATTGTATTTTTTTCAAAAACTATGCTTTTTTTATTCGTTTTATAAATTATTGAATAACCTGCATACAGGTTCTCAAGTCTTCGAGTAATTTCTTGTGTATTTTTACCCCTTCTTTTATTTGAAAAGTTCAGACATGATGGGTTTTGATTTTTTCTGAAAGTTCCTGAGAGTTAATCTCTATATGTATTTCTCATCTTTTTTCATCCTCTCTATCATAGCGAAAGACACAATGAATAATCTGAGAGATTCCATGTGACTCATCGTATATGCGTATTTTTATATTATTTCCGGTAGCAACAACCGAATCAATCCCATAGTTTGTTCAAAATTCAGTTTCTATAGACTCTTCTGTACGAGTCATAAGTTTATCGAGTTCTCATTTAAAATTTCCATAAAATTTTATTTTAGACCTGCTTGATTTGATGGATGATCCCTTGAATCGAAGTGTATTTGGTAGCATATTTTTTGAATATATTGAATGATATTATTTTTGAGTATATACAAATAAGTAAAATATTCTAAAAGATAGATATATTTCTTATTAGAATATACTCATATCCCTTAGATAGATTCACCGAAAAATGCTTTTCTCCAAGAGAAATCTGGATCTTTCATCTTTTGAGTCATTGGAGTCATATCAGAAATTTCAATCTGATGAGATGCAATTGTTTCTTCATTTCGAAATTTGTATGATTGTATTCCGTACAATTCTAGCACACGAAGAAACAAAGGATTAATACGTTCACGAGCCACAGATAGATCCATCTTTTCTCCTGCGGCAATTCGAATATATACTCGATAATATTCTGATATCTCCCGTGAGAGATTTTCTATATTGAGTCTACAATAATCAGGGAGAGATTCATTGGAAATTGTACGCCATGACTGTGACATATTTCGTACCGCATTTTCATTATCTTCACATCAGAAATTCTGATACCGTCCAGCCATGCCAGATCATTGCAGGAGGGATTGTACCTGTCTACGAGGATTATTAAGAACATCACTTACACGATCAAGTCGAAAAGTTCTTTCTCCATCGGCATCTTTTGCATGTGCATGAATCCGTTCCGATAAATCCATTTCTTCTCCTACGTATTTTTCTCCATCAAATCCTCAAACTATAGCATATGCTTCAGCTAAATAAGAAAATGGACCATTAATAATATGTGGGCCATGATATTGTCGAAGGAGAAAAATAGAAGCGGTTTGAATAATATCAAGTAAAGGAAAATTACGGAGAAGCTCAGGTGGTAAATGGGTTTCTCATCGATGAGCAATAACCGTTTGATCTTCAAATATACTAATAGTGCGAGAAAGGAGTAGAGGATTGAGGGCTTCAACATCCGCTCCAGCAGTTCGGATAATTATCCTCTCTTTTGCTTTTGTAGATACTGTTCTTTTTGTATTTCGTAGAATTACTGCATCTACGATATCTTTAAAAATTTGCCCAATTTTTGGTTTTATTCCGAAATCGTAGACAACTTCTGCCGTGTGAATATGGTATTCTGGATGAAGCGTTTGAAATCGTTTAATTTCCTCGAGCATGCTTATGTCTATTGGAGTGGTAGGATTTGGTCGATTGATGAGTATATTGATTTCAAACATATCTGGATGGAGCGGTTTTCCATCTGGAGTTATCTGCCAAATCGTGTAATGCTCGAGAGTATTATAGATGACACTTCATTCTTGATATGCCGGAATGCAGATAGATATACAACATGAAGTATGCATATCACCGAGACTCGCTGCTACCGAGCATACATGTTCTCTATGAAGGGAATTGTTCATGAATTGTGTGTGTATGTAGTGATTTTGTGCTATATCATCGTTCTTCTCTTGGAAAGTATTGGGCATTAATGTAATCTAGAATAGGAAATAGGGGATTCATGAAAAGGTGAGTATATCCAAATAAGGAGTTCTCAGAAAAGAAAGTTTCCTGTTTCATTTTTTTAGAAAAAAGAAGAGAGCTATATCCTTGTTGGAAATCTCGAGAAATATTTGTTTATGGTATAAAATAAATAATAAAAAAGAGCTCTCTAGAGAGCTCTTTTTTATTAATAGACGATAGTAGTGTTTGACCTTTTTTTGGAGAATATTTAGAGGGTAATGAAAAAATATGAAAAGAAGTTCGATTGGAGGTATTGAGCTATCTGTATAGTCCTGATACGATTCAAAATGTGAGTATAGTCTTTTCCATTTTCAAACTATTTCTTATTTTTTGAATACTAACTCTTTTTCCGCGGCTTTCCTTAGTATTTTTATCATTTTTCTGAATTCATATTCAGTTGCATATTTAAGAGCATCATCCCCATTTATATCAGTTAAATTAACTAAAGCTCCGTTTCGAATCAATATTTGAGCAATCTCTACGAGATTATTTCCAGCAGCGAAGCTCAATGGGGTTCGCATCTTTCCAAGGCTCGGTGTATTTACATTAATGCCATTATCTATAAGTATCTGAATTATTTCAGTACAATTATTCAAACAAGCAAAATGAAGTGCGTTAGATCCACCATTAAGTAAATTTACATTAGCCCCTCTATTTATAAGAATTTGTACTACAGCTGCATTATTCGGCATACAAGACGCTAGATGAATAGGTGCCCATTCATCTTGATCTTGGAGATTTATATCGGCTCAATGATCAAGTAAATATGTAACCATTTCAGGATTACGGTGTCAGCTTGCTATTAGCAATGGTGTTTCTCATTTTAACCCATAGAAAGAGTTTACTAGGGCTCCATTTTCTACTAAAAATTTACACATAGCCAAATTATTCTCATTGATCGCTAGCCCTAGTGGGGTATTAGATTTGCCACTCTTTCTTTCCACAGAGTCTCCCAACCGTAAAAGTGTATCTACTATCGAAATTCTGTTGTATAAAACAGCCAAATGAATGGGACAATTTCAGTAATTATTTTCTATAGATAGGTCTATACCATTTTCGACGAGTAGTTTTACGGTAGTCTCATTTCCACTATAACAAGCGTAATGTAGCGCTGTATGGCCATCCTTATCTTTTACAAAAAGGTTAGCTTCTTTTTTCAGAAGCAATAGTACTATATCTGTTTGCCCCTCCGCACTGGCTTCATATAGTGGAGTGTGACCATTTTTATCTGGTACATCTATATTAGCTCCACAGTCTAAAAGATATGTAACTATTTCAATATACCCTTTTGAGCATGCAGCACCTAAGGCGGTGTAGGATTCATCCCCAATCAAATAAATATGATTAATATTCGCTCCTTCATCTAAAGTTTTCTTGATAGCATCAAGATCTCAATTTAGAGCGGCTTGAACTAGGCGAGAGTTTTTATCGGTAGATAGATTCAACTCAACTTTAGTAACTTCACTCGATACCTTATCAACTATGTCTTCTTTAAGTTCCTTCTGGGCACTTTCTAGATATTTTATTATTCATTCTAATTGATTTCCACTAGCCATTTCAAGAGCTGTCTTTCCATATGCATTAGTTGGGCTCAATTTTACGCCATGTTCAACTAATATTTTTACTATCTGTAGATTCTTTCGAACCACAGCCCTCATGAGAGGGGTGTGTCCTAATCACTTGGTTATTTCATCAATCTTATTAAACCCATATTCGAATAGTAGTCGAATAGTTTGTATATTCTCTTCATCACAGGCAACGTGCAGTAGAGTATTTCCTTCTGCATCAATACAATGTTTATCTGCTCCATTATCTAGACACTCTTTAACTTTTTCCGTATTATCACTTCGTATAGCACGAAATATTTCACGATTTATTCCAGATAATAATTTAACTTCTTGTTCATGAAAGTGAGGATGTAGTATTTCATCCATCTCATCACTCGAGGAATACCAAAGAGGATTGTTTCCTTCATGGTCTTTTAAATGTAGATCAGCTCCATGAGATATCAACAATTTTACTATTTCTGTTCTATTTTCAATTACCGCATTAAAAATAGGGGTATTTCCATTTTCCTTATCACGGTAATTAACATTTGCACCTTTATCAATAAGAATTTGTACCTCCTTCAATCCCCTATATCTAATAGCCCTACATAATTCTTCTGAAAGCTGTTTTATTTGTCTCCGAGATAAATGTTTTCTGGAGTTTTCAAGAGCTATTTTTCGGTGCAGTTGTATCCTCTCATTATCTAGAATAGTTATTTTTTTATCTTGGTTACCTTGTGGAAATTCTATGAACGATGCAAGATATTCCTGAATTTCACCCAGCAGTTTCAACTTATTTTCATCTACAATTACAACAGTTTTTGATGAATACTCCTCCGTTTCTTTCTCCCATTCCCATTGGGGGAAATGAAAAGATATTTTCAAATGCGGTTGAAATACTTCTGATTCACCCGATCAGTATTTTCTTATATTCCAAGCACCTCATACGACATATTTATCGCGAATTTCTCGAAGTTTTATATCCTCTAAAGAATCCATGGGGGTTTTTCATTTTGGGTTTTCAGGCAATTCTAGTCTTACATTCATTGCAATTATTTCTCAATTAAATTCAACTAATACTTCTATATTTTCTCATTGGGAAATGAGATCTTGGGCAATATTAGTTATATTGAATGGGAATCTTGATGATAGTTCTGGAATGTTGATATTGTACCAATATTGGTCAACAGTGCTTAGACTTACATCCACAGACGCAGAAATACACCCAGCTTCTCTTTTAAGTTCTTCACAAAGTTCTATTTCTGGCTTATTTCCAACGTATGCCGCATTAATATTTAACAAATACCTACTCCCAATTTCTTGAATTTCTATCCCAGTTTTAAAAAAATTTGTCCCCATACCGTTATAGTCCCAACTTTCCTTGTATGTTCATCAAACTTCTATTGAAGCTGTTGCTACTTTGATTATTTCACCAACAAAATCTTTCTTTCCATTTACTACTTTTCCCATTGCTACAAATAATCCAGCACTAAGCAGAGAAGAGTCTTGTAAAAGATTGTCAACAGCCTTTTGAGTAGTGGTCTGATTTGAACGAAGAATATCAGCAGAAATCTCACCATTGTAAACCCTGAGCGCTTGTTCAACTTCCTCCATTGAATCAAAAATAATCCCAGTAGTTTTTGCATTTTTCAGAACTGACTCAATACTTGATTCACAAGAAAAATTTTGTGGAATTTTATCAAATGTGAGTTCTGGCTTCTCCGCTGAACCGGTTTTAATCGAGGCTGTTCAATTGTCTGAGTGATTCCTCATATACATATGTTTAATGATTAAAATTTAAATCATTAAACATATGTATAATAAAATGTCAAATTTATATTCACGCAATCTATTATATTAGTTACACTTCATAGTCAATATGAATCAAAGTTCATAGATTACTTGTATCTTTCTTCAACTCCTCCAGAGCAAGAATCAAAAAATATCCGTCCATTCGGACGGATATTTCATATTTCTTTTGGAGGCACCACCCGGAGTCGAACCGGGCTACGAAGCTTTGCAGGCCCCTACATAACCGATCTGCCATGGCGCCAATTACTTATCGTCGATGGCATTATAGGGAAAGTTCATAAATTGCAAGAATTTTCAACATAAAAAGACCAGATATTGGTCTTTTTAAGAGAGGTATTTTAGTAGTATGTATTTATTAGTATCTATCTTGTAGATGAATCATCTGAAGTGTCAGATGTTTCTTTCTTTTCTTCTTGAACAGTGAGAGTATGGGGTTTATTACCATACCATTCAGCTAGGGCATGTTCACGAGATTCTTGTCTTGCAATAGCATGCGCTCGGCATGAATATGGAATCATATTCTGGGTATCTACGTCAGCCATAAGAGGAATATTAAGTTACTTAAATATTATACACTATAATTTAATTTAAGTCAATATATAATGAATCAATGAAAGTATATTTATTTGTATACTCTAAGCAGACTTATTAAAAACTCATGGCATCTTCACTTGAACGAATTCATCAGTATATAACCCGTTTTGCTCCATCCAAAATTCGTTTACAAGAATATATAACACGGAAGTGATTTATTATTTCTTTTGATGAATTATGATATGATGAAGATATTATGCTCCATTTATGGATACGAAATTATATATCGCTTGCTAAGCCGATTCAATATACAAAACAAAAGCTTTATCAAAAGAAATTCCCGAAGGAGAGCATTGAACGAATTATGGAATCATACAATGAATCTTTTACTGATTGGGATGGGTATAAAATACGAATACAATCTATTATAGATACTTGAGTTCGGCAAGGAAAATCAATAGCTATTCTTCGGTGAAAATTGGTATGATTATATCCAATATTTCGAGATGAAATCGATTCACTTTTGACATGCAATCCAACTTCTGATAAGGAAAATCTTCAAACTATCCACATAAGATATCAGAATAAATATAATCTCACCGAGAGAAATGGAAAACAGAAATATATTCTCTTTCTCCAAAGACGAGGCTTTTTATATAAAGATATTGTATCACTGCTTTCCGGCGATGAATAATTTTCTTTTTTATTTCATATAAGTATACTCTCTCTATAAATTTTTCATATGTATACGTGTTCTCGTTGCAATACTTCTGTGCTAAAATGGACTGGGAAATGTCCTCAGTGTTCAGAATGGAATACTCTTATTGAGTCTGCTCCATCCTGATGATGAAAATCAAATAAAAAATCTCCAGGAGTGGTTCGGGAAAAAAAGACTCTCTCAAGCCAGTGAGCAGTCGAATCTATTCGTATGAAGAGCTCCTCTTCTGAACTGGATGGTGTTTTTGGGGATGGAGTTGTTCCTGGGAGCTTGATTCTTCTCTCGGGTGAACCATGAATTTGAAAATCAACTCTCTCACTTCAGATGTCTGATTGGTACTGAACAGAATCACATCCAGTTCTCTATATCAGCTGAGAAGAGCACATAGGACAAATAGCTTCTCGTGCAAAACGTCTCTGAATCCAGAATGAATATATACGCATATTAGCTACTGGAGTTTTCGAAGATATTATCTCTACCATTGAGAGTGGAGATGAATGAGTCATTATTATTGACTCTATATCTGTATTGTGAAGTGAGTATCTTGAAGGAAGCAGTGGAAGTATCTCTCAGATACGAACCATGACAGAGGCTCTCATGGAGGTTGCAAAGCGAACACAGAAAATTATTATTCTGATAGGCCATGTAACAAAAGATGGTGCCATAAGTGGTCCGAAGGCTCTTGAACATTTAGTGGATGTTGTTTTATTTCTGGAAGGGAGTCGATATGAAAACTATCGAATTCTTCGATCGTATAAAAATCGATTTGGTCCAACTGATATGGTAGGACTTTTTCGAATGACAGAAAATGGATTGATCGATATACAGAATCCTGGAATGGAGTTTGTGAGTTTGGAGAATACAAAACTTTCATGATCAGCGCTTTCCATTACCATGGAAGGGAATCGACCTATATTAATTGAATTGGAAGCACTTACAACGTATACAAAATTCTGATATCCAAAACGATCAAGTCGTTGAATTAACCAAGGGAAACTTGATTTGCTCATTGCTGTTTTAACAAAATATAGCAATACAAAACTCGATAGTTATGATGTATATATAAATATTGGAAGAGGACTCTCGATTCATGAACCTTGAATAGATATGGCCTGTATGGTTGCAATGATGAGCTCACGAAGAAATATGACGGTATGAAGAACACTCTTTCTTGGTGAGGTATCATTAACCGGAGTTATAAAAAATGTATTCCTTCTTGAACGTCGTATTCAGGAAGCAGCTAAACTCGGTTTTCATGAAATGTATATCCCTACTTCGTATGATGGAAAGATTCCATCCTGAATTGAAGTGGTTCGTGTTTGAAATGTTTCTGAACTGGCTAATAAACTTGGATTTAATTCCAAACAATCCAGAGAAGAGGAAGAGGAATAGTTTTTTTGTTTGTCTTTTTTTTATTTATATATATTCTCCGATATATACTTGTATGTTTTTTGATTTGGTATGAAGTTTCAACTCCTTATTCTTGGTATATTTTGGATATTTTCATTAGGGATGTTCGTTTTTCTTGCTCTTGTCCTGAGACACATACGACAGTTTCGTGAGTATAGCACCTATATTGTTCCCATCACTCGATTTTTCTTTCTTCTTTTACTTTTGATTACACTCTTTGGAAGCTATATGATAGTTTCTGATACGAGCTCTAAAATGCTTTTTCAATCAGGAAAGAGGACGAGTGCCCCAGATAGTCAATATTAATTTTTTTTCTTATGCAAGTAGGTATTGTTGGTCTTCCAAATGTTGGTAAATCTACCCTGTTTAATGCGCTTACAAAGTCATATGCTGCAGAAGCGGCAAACTTTCCTTTCTGTACTATTGAGCCGAATACGGGTATAGTAAATGTAAATGATGAGCGTCTTGAACAGATTCGTATCGTTGTCAATGGCGCAAAAATTATTCCTGCAAATGTAGAGTTTGTAGATATTGCTGGTCTTGTTGAGTGAGCAAGTAAATGAGAATGACTTGGGAATAAGTTTTTATCACACATTCGAAATGTGGATGCTGTATTACAAGTTGTCCGTGCTTTTGATGATAGTAATGTTCATCATGTGAATGGTTCAGTGAATCCAAAACGGGACATTGAAGTCATTAATCTTGAATTGATTTTTTCGGATCTTGATACACTTGATAAGAGAATTGGCGATAATCAAAAAAAAGTACGCGCAGGTGATAAAGAGGCAAAATCTCGAGAAGATATCTATGCTCGACTTAAAGAACATCTTGAACAAGGAAAGATAGCATCAATTATGGATATGACTGATGATGAGAAAATTGCCATCTCAGATCTTCACCTCCTGACAGCAAAACCTTTTATTTATGCGGTGAATGTTACTGAAGATAGAATAAATATTTCTGAAAATGAACTCCGAGAGATTACTGGTATTTCAGATATAAAAATCCCTGTACTTCCAGTAAGTGCAAAAATTGAGATGGATATGCTAGAATTTTCCGAAGAAGATAGAAAGATGTTTCTTTCTGATATGGGAATTGATTTTAATCCTATGGATATTATAATAAAAAAATGTTATGACCTTCTCGGTCTTCAGTATTATTTTACTGCTGGTGAAATAGAAGTGCGGGCTTGGACTATAAAAAAATGATGGTCTGCACCAGAAGCTGCAGGAGTTATTCATACTGATTTTCAGAAGAAATTTATTAAAGCAGATACCGTAAACTGGAAAGATTTGGTAGATTGTAGTGGTTGGTCAGGGGCTCGTGAAAAATGAAAAGTTCGAATGGAGTGAAAGGAATATATTGTACAAGATGGGGATATTATGTTGTTTAAGTTTTGAGGATAATAGAAATAAAAAATCCCTTCATGTATCTGTGGCATATTTAAGAAAAAAGCCTATGAAGGGATTTATGTTTTGTGGTTATAATACACTTCATATATTATAACCTTGTCTACTCCTATTTGGTCTTTTGTCGAGTATGACCAGCTCGTACCATTCCTTTTTGGAATAATAATTTTTATGTGTGAGAACCTCTTTATTTGTTTTTGTAGAACTTGTATTCTACATTTTTTTTGATAGGAAGTTTCCGTATCAATTTTTTATGTATTCATCCTTTTTGTTTTATAACGAGGATGAGATACTATTTGTTTTTATATGGTGTATGAAGTTCACCGTGTCTAGGAGAAGACATAGATATTATGCATTAATAATTATAAATTGTCAAAATATATTTCGTTATTCTATGAATAATAGAAAAAATCCGCTTATTATAGCGGATTAGTGTATGAATAAATATTTAGTACAATAATAAAAAATATTGTCAATTATACGCGTATCTTCTTTATTTTTTCTCCATATTTTTCTCGTTTCTTTGTAATATTTTTCCCACTTATTCATGCAATGAGTAATAGCCATCAGAAAAGAATATACCAAAAAGGTGCTGATATCTCTGTTGATGTAGGTGTATTTGAGATATTTAAATCTTTAATAGATAAACTACCACTTGTTGTAGTATTTACTACTCATGAAGCTTCTTTGGTTGTATCTTCTAAGAAAATTGATCCAACTAATATCATAAATATCGCGAGAGAGATCTGAGTCCATTTCCATATTTTTTTACGAAATATTCCTGGATCGATAGCTCCACGTATTATACTGATGACCGGTATAATACAGAGAATGTATTTTGTCCAAACAGGGAATAGGTATGATCCAATTTGAACTTCAAATCCTGTAAAATCAAATATAATTATCGTAGTGAGAAGTATTCAGAAAATGAGACGTATTATCCGAATAGTTCCATCACTTGGACGAGAACGAACGAATTCAATAAATTTAAGCATAGTTATAATAAGAGATTCACTAATAAATGTTGTAAGAATGTATCGATAAAGTACATAAAATCAAGGATAGTAATCTTGATTTTACAGAACTATTATTTCCAAATAATCTCTCATGTATCTTCATTACTTTCTATGTTGGTTGAAAGCATTTTTTCATTACTAATCGTATAGAGAGTATCCCCAATATACAGATTTCTTATAATAAATGAGTTATTGAGTTGCCAGATATTTTGAGATAAGTAGTTATCTATAGAAGATCATTCATAACAATAAGGAGGTACGTATTGTTGATTAATTGGTTCACAGTATTCTCATCCCCCTATGAGTTTATAACATTTTGGTTTTTGTATTGTATTTTTTCCATAACTAGCACATTCTTTTTTCCATTTATTTTCTAAATTTTTCCCATCAATATGAGTTATTCGTCATAATTCTTTTATTCCAGCTGGTTTCACTGAAAGAATGAGTGTTCCTTGCCAAGTAGTACTTGGTCAATGAATTGAAGCTATTCTTTTTTCTACAATTCAAGATGCTTCATCTTCCGAAGAATTTCCTGTATTTGTTTCATCTTCTGATATCTGTACTTTCTGGTCATTCATTATTATAGCAGGCATAAGAAGGAGTCATTTTTCTTTATACCAAACAAAGAGTTTTGGGTTATTAAGAACATCACTTGAACTTCCGGCTCATCCTATAGTAATGGTTGATTCTCTTTTTGGATTTTTTGTATCCTCGACATTATAAAGGTCAATTTTTATCCCCCCATTTTGTGTTCATCCCCATTGATTTTCAAATGCATCATATCATATTCCTATAAGTCTATTTGTATCATAGGGATGAAGATAGGTTGAATATCCAGGAATTTTAAGTTCACCAAGAATATTTGGGTAGGTTGGATCTTTGATATCGATAACAAAGAGTGGATCTATTTGTTTGAAAGTTACCAGGTAGAGTCGATCATCAATAAATCGTGATGATTGAAAATTTTCACCTTCAGCAATATGGCTTAATGTACCAGTAAGTGTTCCATCTTTTGCGAGTATGCTGAGTGTTGTATAATTTGTATTTCCACCAGCTTCACCCACTCAATATTCCTGTGTAACAATTCGAAAGTTATCATTCCCATCTTCATCCATAGAATATTGATTCAGAAGATTTCCATTTACAAGGCTTGTATAAATATAGGAAGCTGGACTATTATCGAGTGTAAATTTGTGGATAAGAGTACTATTTTGCCCAAATGTAGGAGCAAAACATCGTGCATTTGGAGGACAATTATTATTTTTCCCCTCTGTCCAAATTCTCGATAATAGATAGAGTCACTTTGTACTCATATGTATTTCACCAATATCTCAAAATAGAACTTTTGATTTTATAACACTTCATACATTCTTTATATCTATCATTGATACAGTTGAGAATGCGGGATTAAGTTGATATTTCTGAGAAGTTTTTTTATCAGGGAGAATATACTCCATAGTATCACAACTAGCAACAGGTTTATTTTCTTGACTGTATTTTCCTGTGGCTTCTTTCATAAGTGTATCACGCACTCTTGGAATGACTGATTTTATAGAAAATGTTTCTTTAAATTTTTTGAGATAATCTTTTTCATTTGCATATATTGGTGGTATGTTTATGGCATTCTGAGTAATAGTATAGAGTTTGTTTGCAATCAGTCGTGATTGTATAAGTGATCCATCAAATTGGATATATCTTTCTAGTTGAGGATTATTTATTTCTGAAAGATTATATATGGCTATGATTGCTTTTTGTTCACCATTATACCATCCATACCATCTACTACCGATATTTGTATATTTTGTGGCAGTAATAACTATTTTTCCTTCAGATATATAAAGTTCTGTTCCAATATACGTACTCGGTATACGAATCTTCTTAATTATCTTCATAGAAGCTTTTTCAACTATAAAGATATTCTTTCCAAGTGGTTTTGAATCATCTTTAGTTCCATCTTCTCTATACATAACTGGATAGTATCAATTACTGGTTCCATCATGAAAAAAGTATATATATTTTCCATCGGTCTTGATAATCTCTGCTTCATCCACTCAGGCTACTTGTATGTTGGTGGTTGAATATGCTTCATCTTTGGAACTTGACTGCCTTGTTGAATTGGTTGTATCTGCAACCCCAGCAAGTGAATCGACTGCTTTTTCCATCATCATGGGCATTGGTCTTCCATAGTAGTAGGGCATCTGCCATTGATAGTTTTCTAGAATTTTGGCCATAGTTTCCTCCATATCAGTACAATTTTTAAATTTTTTAATTTCAAAAATTGGAGTTACTGTAATGACTCACTCTGTTTGTTCTTTATCAATCAGTTGATTATCAGTAGTAGTTTCTGCAAATACTCATGAAGTAATACAGAGAATACTTACGAATAGGAAGATAAAACGCATAATATTAGAAGTTACAATATACGTGATTATTATGTACGATTCCTTGTAAAGTCAAAGCAAAAAGAGGGTTTTTCTAGGACAGTATTTCTATACAAACTTTATAATAAATGACAATAGATAAAACCTCGGGGGATATACTATTTCCCATGATACAATTGAGAGTATGTATTCTTTTCTTGATAGCGTACTTTTGAAGAAATGAATATGTAAATATCTTGCTATAAATTCCATTCTAGAATTGACTTTGAAACATTTTCCCTATACTCGATACTATGCCACCAAAAAAGAAAAAAACACAGAAAACATCATTTCCTCATATACATATTACTGAAGATTTTCGTAATATGATTATGGGAGGATTGTGTATTACTTTAGGAGTATTGATGTTTTTCTCTGCCCAAGAAACATCCACAGTATGATATTATCTTTCACAATTTTGACTGAAACTTTACTGAGAATATTATAGGATTATTTTTTCCTCTATATTGGTAGCTCTTTGATGAATGATTGTTGTAAAGAAGGCTTCTTGGAGTATTTCGCGTCTTCTTGGAGTTATTTTATTTTGGATATCAGTTGTTTCGCTTTTGAGTTTTTGATCCGACATAAAAGTTGCCTTTTTTGATAGCCACATAAAGTTAATAAATCTTGTTTGAAAGACTTCAGCTATTATTTTTCTTGTTTTTTTGTTTCTCTCCTCCTTATATCTCACACTCCGTATATCATATCGAGCCATTCTTTCCAAGGCTCGTCAATCACTTCCAAGTTTTCGAGATGTTCGTGAAACAGTATCCCCTCAGAGGAGTGATTATGAAGAACGAAAAACTTCATGAAAAGGATCAAATGAATATAAAAAGAAAGCCGAAGAATTGGAAAGGCAACTTGCTTGAATTCAAAAAGAACGTGAGCGCGATAAGGGGCGTATAGAAAAGAAGCCAGTTCAACTACAGATAGATGACCATGTTCCGAATTCTTGAGGATTATTTTGAGCCCTGGAACGTAAAATTCGTGTAGAATCTGGATCTATCAATCAGAGAGATAAAGATGAAGTTAAAAAGAGCACCATTGATTTTTGAACTTGGGATTTTCCAAAGACAACACTTTTAAATGTGATAAAACATATTGATGTAGTAGATGCAAGTGAGATAGAAGAAAAATCTATTCGTATTCAAAAGTCACTTCTTCAGTTCAATATCGATGTAACTATGGAAGGAGAATCAGTTGGTCCAACCGTTATTCAATACCGTCTTCGTCCATCTGAATGAGTTCGACTTGCTAAGATTGAATCTCTCAAAAAAGATCTTACCCTTTCATTGAAGGCTAAATCTATTCGTATACAAGCACCTATTCCTGGACTCTGATTGGTGGGTGTTGAAGTTCCAAATGATAAACGTGATACAATAGGAATTCGTGAACTTTTGGAACATCCAAATTTTATTAATCATAAATCAAAACTTGCCCTTGCTATGGGGAAGGATATTAATGGTGATTATATTGTTGGTGATCTTGCTAAAATGCCACATCTTCTCATAGCAGGTCAAACTGGGTCAGGGAAGTCTGTTTGAATGAATGGATTTCTCCTCTCACTTCTTTATAAAAATACTCCGAGTGAACTTCGAATGATTATGGTGGATCCAAAGCAAGTTGAGTTATGAGTATATGATGGAATTCCTCATCTTCTTACTCCTGTAATTAGTTCTCCTGATAAGGCACTCAATTCTTTGAAATGGAGTGTTGCTGAAATGGAAAGAAGATACTCACTTTTAAAGCAGGTATGAGCAAGAAATCTTGCAGAGTATAATGTGAAAATGAATAAAAAAGATCAGATGTTTGTGATTGTAATTGTAATCGATGAATTGGCCGACCTTATGATGAGTGGAAATAAAAAAGAAGTTGAATCAGCCATTACTCGTATTGCACAAAAAGCTCGCGCAGTCGGGATGCATTTAATTCTTGCCACTCAACGTCCTTCTGTAGATGTTATTACTGGTCTCATCAAGGCAAACGTACCTTCTCGTATTGCCTTTACCGTTGCCTCTCAGGTAGATAGTAGAACCATTCTTGATCAGGTTGGAGCGGAAGATCTTCTTGGAAGAGGGGACATGCTCTATTTTCCAACTTGAGCTATGACTACTCAACGAGTCCAATGAGTTCTTGTTGAGACTGATGAGGTTGAACGAGTGGTGAATCATATCAAACGAACCATTGATCCAGAGATGTTGGAAGATCTCTATGATGCTTCTATTGTTCAGTGAGATCGATGAAATTTTGAATGAGCAGTTGCGGGTGGAAATTTTGATGAAGATCCAAAAGTCGTAGAAGCTGCTATTGAATTAGTGCGTAATAGTGGAAAGTGTTCGACATCTATGCTTCAACGGCATTTGAAACTTTGATATGGGCGTGCAGCACGAGTAGTAGATATTCTTGAAGAAATGGGAATTGTTGGCCCAGCTGATGGATCAAAACCACGAGAGATTATTGGATAGTGTATATTGAATTATTTTCCATTCAATTGCCGTATCCATGTATATATATTGAATCATCAGGTATGTCTACTATTATTTTGTATACGAGATATTTCTTTTCTTGATTCTTCCATGTGAATTCCTCATCTTTCGGATATTTCTCTTCCGTGTATTATATCTGCTATCATATAACAGTATTCATCTCCTGGAACTCAATTCTCTATCGTGATTGATCTAAGGCCAGATAGAATAGTTTCATTGGAAAGCATTCGATATACAAAGCTAGAAAGTGAATTTGCTTGTATTTCCATTTTTCCAAAATTATAGTCAACATCAATTCAGAGTTCTGATAAGTGATGAATTATTTCAATTAGAAATAGAAATGAGTAGTTATTATAATTTGAGGGTGCGTTTGTATTTCAGTGATCTCAGAGTCGCATAGCAAATAAACGAGTCATTTCACTTGCCATGATTCATCCACTTGTTGGATTTATTGTATCACCAGCAGATTCTCTGTATTGAATATATGGGAGATAGATTTCCTTGTAATATTGTCTTCATTTTTTTTCATCATCCTTGTTTCCCCATATTATATCATCTCAAACAAGTCCAGAGAAATTTTTGTAAATTCTATAGAGGAGTATAGAAGCATAATCTTTTATCCATACTGGAAGTTCTTCTACAGTACAGTATTCAGGAACAAAGAAATTTTCACCTCTTAAGCTATTGATTTCACCACTTACTATGTATTTTAAAATATCTGGGTTGGCTTGTAAAAGAAGGAGTCAATCTATAGTGTCACCTGGTATATCACTTTTGATACAATTAAGAGCTTCGATGACTGGATTAGTTGCTTCTGTGGAGATGATTGCATGGACGGTTCATTCGTAGTAGCGAAGATATTCACTTGTCGATGCTTCATCTTTTGCTATTTTTTGTATACTTTTTTGAGTAATGCTGTCTATTTCTCAATATCGACACATTTTATTATATCGTTGCCATCGTTTCATATAATATTCATGAGATTCAAGCATTTCAGATATTTCTGCCAGTATTGCATAGGTTTCTTTTCATAGGATTTTACTTTTTCATGTCAATCCATCTTGACCTCTTTGGGCTATATATTCAAAAATACGTTCAACGTTTGCAACATTCGTGTGACTTTTTTGAGGTAATTTTTTTGTTATTCAAAATGTATGCAAAAGAGCATAGCATTTTGCACAGAGTGCAGCAACTGTTGTATCGAGTCATGATGGATTATTGGTATTTTTTACAAAGAATTCATGAATCAGATTCAGTGTTCATTCAATCGTTCGTACTGCCTCACTTTCATTGATTTTTGGATCTATGGTTGGATAGTCATATTTCTCACGTGTTTTATTCCAAAATTCAATGGAAGGGGTATAGACTTCTTCAAAATATTGTTGAGTTTTTTTATTGTCTTCTTGTGATAAATTGGTTGTTTCTGGTATATTGTCACGATAATATTCTGCAACGCGTATTCATGCTAGAGCCTGAAACCAAATCGGCGTTTTTATTGCCTGTAATTGTCTCTTTTCTTCTAATGAATAGCCATGAAGTATACTTTGATCATGTGTAGCGAGATATTTCAATACTCCAATCTGCCTATCTGAAAATAGCTTCTCAAGAAGTTCCTTTCACTCAGATATGTATTCAGAATGAAACTCTGCATTTATTCTACTTCGTTCCTTAAAAAATATATAGATGGCATCTATATTAATTTCTCGCTTCATTGCATGGTATTCGCTTGCATCAAGTTTTCATAAATCAAAGTAATCTCATGGTATCCTTTCCAAATATCAAGTTCTAATATTTGACATATTATTTAATTAATGTATTAATATTTATTATATGAAGTATTTATAAAATACAAGAAAATATTGAATTTTATAGAAAAATGGTATTATATCACTCTATGAATAGAAAAAATGGTATTATAATTAAAACTCCTGACCAGATATCGGGAATTCGAAAAGCATCGCACTTAACAGCGATGACACTTGATATGATTGGACAGTATGTGAAACCATGAGTTTCTACAGAAGAGTTAGATCATATTTGTAATGAATTCATTCTTAGGAATGGCTGAAAATCTGCCTGTATTGGATATCATGGATATCCGAAATATACTTGTATTTCATCAAATGATACGATTTGTCATGGAATACCATCAAAAAATGAGATACTCAAAGAAGGTGATATAATAAATATAGATGTTACCAGTCTTGTTGGTGGGTATTTTGGTGATGCATCTCGAATGTATCCTGTTGGTAATATCTCCAAGGAGGCAAGAGATCTCATACAAGTGTCGAAAGAATGTCTTGATATATGATTGGCAGAAGTGAGGCCAGGGAATTATTTTTGAAATATTGGATACTATATTAATGACTACGCAGAGTTAAAATGATATAGCATTGTCCGAGAATATACTTGACATGGTACTGGTGTTGAATTTCATGAAGAGCCATATGTATATCATAAAGCACCAAAAAATAGTTGACCAAAAATTCAACCAGGTATGATATTCACCATTGAACCAATGGTGAATATTGGTGAATATAAAACAAAGCTTCTCAGTGATGGATGGACTGTGAAAACAAAAGATGGATCATTATCGGCTCAGTGGGAACATACCATACTCGTAACAGAGAGTGGTTATGAAATATTAACGCAATAAGTTTCAATTTATAATACCATCGTATAATTATACGATGGTATTATAAATTGTCATCATATTTTCCAGCTTCTTGGCTTCCTTGTCATTGATTTTACATATATTTCCATATAATTTCAGAAATCAAATTTCTCATATATTTTATATGCATATATTCCTCCAGCAAAGGATTTCAATGATAGTCTCAATCGGTATAATTTTTACTGGGCTTATTTTTTCTTTTTTTCCAAATTTTTCTTACGGATATCAATATAAGAATCTTGATGATGGATGGATGTATAATACAGATCCAATAAAGTTTCTTTCAGGCATGTATGCTCTCTGACCAGTTGGTATTGGGTACACTTCAGGAACTATTAACTCACTTTATAAAATCGATGTTACATGAGGATATGTAAATTCAAATAGCGGATTTTGTATCAACTGAGATTGTAAGTCAGCATGGAATCAAGTATGAACTTTTATTCCAAATGCTGTATCAACTTGAAATACTCTTCGTTGGACTGGTACAGGTTGGGCTGATTCAGATAATGGAGATTTATTGGTGAATGGAATTACAATTGGGAGGTGAAAATGAAATGCTACCAATTCAGCTATTGGTTTGGGGGCTCTTTCTAATAATTCGGGAACATATAATACTGCCATTGGATATCAAGCTTTGATTAATAATAATTTGGGAACATATAATACTGCAAACGGAGCTTGGTCATTAGCAAATAATACGAATGGAAGTCAAAATGTTGCAATGGGTATTAGTGCACTTTTTTCTAATACTAACTGAGAATTTAATACTGCCATCGGTGCATGAGTTCTTTGGAATAATTCAGCAGGAAATAATAACACTGCCCTATGAATGAATGCCTTGAATAATAACACTATTTGAAATAATAATATTTCTATTGGGTATTATTCTCTTTATAATAATACATCCGGTACTAATCATACAACAGTATGATATGAATCATCTTATAGAATAGTTTCTAATGGTTGATTAACTCCAAATACTACAATCTGATACCAATCATTATATGGCTGATCTGCAACTGCTTCAGCTAATACTTCGAGTGATAATGTGGCTATAGGATATCAATCAATGTATGGTACAACAGGCATCCCATCAACATGAGTTCAAAATGTGGCTATTTGAAATCTATCACTTGCTAGGAATACAAGTGGTGATTGAAATTCTGCATTTGGACAGTCAGCTATGTTTCAGAATACTTCTTGAAATAATGGAACATCGATTGGTCAGGCTGCTCTCTATAATAATACAACGGGCTCTTATAATACTGCAGTGGGTCAATCGGCTATGTATTATAATACAGTAGGTGAATTAAATTCTGCAATTGGGCAATGAGTATTATATAATAATACAATTGGTGATGCGAATACTGCATTTGGACAGTCAGCCTTAAGTGAAAATACAGTTGGCTCTTACAACACCGCTATTGGTCAATCTGCGATGGAATTTAATATATCAGGCTCAAATCATGTTGCCCTATGAGCGGGAGCGGCAAATAGAATCGTCTCCAATGGTTGAGCTCAACCCAATATTGCTATCTGATATCGATCTCTCTATGGAGGTTCATGAACCGCATCTACAAATACTGCTTATGATAACGTAGCTATTGGTTACCAATCTATGTATGGGACTCCTGGAATCCCATCAACTGGTTATGAAAATGTTGCAATAGGGAATGGTACACTTCATGATAATACAACTTGATATCAAAATATTGCAGTTTGAAATAATGTCCTCAATAAAAATACAACTTGATATCATAATCTTGCAAATTGACCAAATTCTCTTTATTCTAATACTATTGGAAATGGTAATATTGCAGTAGGATGATGGTCACTTTTTTCAAATACTTCTGGACAATATAATCTTGCAAATTGAGGGAATTCACTTTTTTCAAATATTTCTGGACAAAAAAATACTGCATATTGATTTGCTACTCTTTCATCAAATACTAATTGATCTAATCATGTTGCTATTTGATCAGAATCATCCTACCGTATAGTTTCTTCAGGTTGATCGACACCAAATACGACCATTGGATTTCAATCTCTCTATGGCGGGAGTGCTACTCCTGAGAATAATACGGCCTATGATAATGTGGCCATTTGATATCAGGCTCTTTATTGAACTCTTGGAACTCCATCAACTGGGGTTTCCAATGTTGCAGTAGGAAATGGTGCACTTTCTACAAACACTACCTGAAACTACAATACTGCAAATGGAATTCTTGCCCTTTACCTTAATACATCTGGATATAGTAACACTGCACATGGATATCGTGCACTCTACTCTAATGCTACATGATATAGTAATTCGGCTCTCTGAAATTATTCACTGTATTATAATACAAGCTGACATTCAAACACTGCTGTTGGAGTTGAAGCACTTATAACTAATAGTACTGGATATTTTAATGTTGCAAATGGTTTTCATTCATTGTACTTAAATACAATCTGATATAATAATACCGCCAATGGGGCTTTTTCCCTTGATAAAAATACTATATGAATGGGGAATACTGCTTTATGAATCATTGCTGGTAGTGCTGTTTGGTGAAATTCATGAACGGTCACGTGAAATCGGAATACCTTCCTTGGTTACTATGCAACTTCATATACCTGAAACTACGATAACTCCACCGCTCTTTGAGCGAATTCTCTTGTCTCTGCTTCCAATACTATAGTGCTTGGTTCTGTAAGCTGAGTAAACTGAGCATCGTCTGATATACAGGTTGTT
>ERZ1034365.180-NODE-180-length-35689-cov-3.845923_pt1 | contig 35689 bp, 29 predicted proteins | sample MGYA00520615_ERZ1034365 | MGnify/ENA primary metagenome ERZ1034365 (study PRJEB33736, sample SAMEA104284505) | Azolla filiculoides | biome: Urban; feature: Water surface; material: Ditch water | place: Netherlands | collected 2015-10-28 | depth 0-0.1 m ...
TTCATAAAGTAAAAATAGGAAAAAGAAATTATTCGACCCTAATTCGACCCAGAAAACAAAAAAGCCTCTACATTTCTGTAAAGGCTTTCTGCTGCTAGCTCCCTCTCTTGGGCTCGAACCAAGGACCCTCTGATTAACAGTCAGATGCTCTAACCAACTGAGCTAAGAAGGAAACTGTGTATTTTTATTCTAATAATGAATGAACGTTTTTATGTCGCTTTGGCTAACTGTGTTTGTTTGTTTAAGCGGTTGCAAATATAGGGCTAAATTTGATTTTCGCAAACAAAATTTAAAAAAAAATTAAAAAAATTTACTTCCCGACAATCGCCTTATAAATATCGTTTCCATTGGCGAATAACAATAAAGTTATAAGTAAAACGAAACCAACCATTTGTGCATTCTCTAGGAATTTATCACTTGGTTTTTTACCACTGATGATTTCGTATAATAAAAACATCACATGACCACCATCAAGTGCCGGAATAGGCAATAAGTTCATTACACCAAGCATAATTGACAACAAAGCCGTGATGTTCCAGAACACTTCCCAGCTCCAAGTATTAGGGAAAATATTAAAAATAGCCGCAAAACCACCTACTTGTTTGTATGCTTTGGTCTCCGGATTAAAAATCATTTTCAATTGTTTTCCGTAACCTAGCAACTGATCTTTTCCTTTTTCTACTCCAAACGGAATTGATTCAAAGAAGCCAAACTCCTGTTTACTTACTTTATAATAGCCTAATTTTTCTAATGATTCAATTCCTAATGCGCCTATTCCAATGCCTAATTTTGCATCTTTAGAAACTTTAACGGTTAATGGCACTTCTTTTTCATTTCTCAAAACTGTTGCCGCAATAGTCTTGTTTGTATTCTTTTTCAACACTGCAGTTACCTCGTCATAATATCGAGTTGGCTGTCCGTTTAACGAAAGAATAATATCTTTTGGTTGTAAAGCTGTATTCACCGATCCTTCAGAAATAGAAGTGATGGCAAACGGCATTCTTATAGATACTAATGGTCCTTTTTCTTGTTTAGACAATTGGTCTACAAAATCAATTGGCATTGTTATAGTCTGCTCTGCTCCGTTTCTTTCGATTAAAACGTGTTTTGCCATGATAATTTTCATATTCATGTCATTGTCAAACTTGATTATTTTTTCGCCGTCTACAGCTATAATTTTATCGCCAGTTTTGAATCCAGCAACATTCATCGCTTTATTTTCTATCAAAAGTCCGTCTTTCAAATCCGCATTGGCAATATACGTATCGCCATAAGCAAAAGCCATTCCGATATAAATGATAAAAGCCAAAATGAAATTCACCGTAACACCACCCAACATAATAATCAAACGCTGCCAAGCCGGTTTAGAACGAAATTCCCAAGGTTGCGGAGGCAAAGCCATTTGTTCCTTGTCCATACTTTCGTCAATCATTCCGGAAATTTTCACATAACCTCCAAGTGGCAACCAACCAATTCCGTATTCTGTCTCTCCAATTTTCTTTTTTAGAAGCGAATATTTAACATCAAAAAACAAATAGAATTTCTCGACTCTGGTTTTGAATAATTTAGCGGGGATAAAATGTCCTAATTCATGCAGAATAATAAGTAAGGATAAGCTCAATAAAAATTGAGAAAGCTTGATAACTATGTCCATTGTTTAATTTTAGTTCTTAATTTAACGCACAAAAGTAAGGTTTTCTATTTTAGTTGCAAAGGTTTACGATTTTGGATGATAATAAATGTTTGTTAATAATTCTCGTTTTTAATTTTCACTTTGGGTTGCGTCTTGTAACTTTACCATTCTTTTCAACAGAAAGTCATAAAAAATAAAATCAAAGACAATCATGGACTCCCAATTATTCGCTCCTCTTACCATAAAAAGTATCGTTCTAAAAAACAGAATCGCCATTTCGCCCATGTGCCAATATTCTGCTACCGATGGGTTTGCCAATGATTGGCATTTAGTCCATTTAGGCAGTCGGGCCAGTGGCGGAGCGGGATTAATCATTCAGGAAGCGACTGCAGTTTCACCCGAAGCCAGAATCTCACCGCAAGATTTAGGCCTTTGGAAAGACGAACAAATCGAGAAAATGCAGCAAATTAATCGGTTTATTGTCAGTCAAAACGCAGTTCCCGGAATTCAATTGGCACACGCCGGCCGAAAAGCTAGTGTTTCCGCACCTTGGAACGGCAATAAAAAATTAGATGAAAGTCAAGGCGGATGGGAAACCGTTGCGCCAAGTGCCATTGGATATCATTCGAATGAAAAAGCGCCGATTGCATTAGACAAAATTGGCATTCAAAAAATTATTTTCGATTTTAAATCAGCGACCAAAAGAGTCGTTCAAGCCGGTTATCAAGTTTTAGAAATTCACGGAGCACACGGATATTTATTACATCAGTTTCTGTCGCCTTTGTCTAATTTCAGAACAGACGAATACGGCGGAAGTTTTGAAAACAGAATCCGTTTAACCCTAGAAGTTGTGGATGCTGTACAATCCGAATGGCCAAAAGACTTGCCTTTATTCGTACGAATCTCCGCCACCGATTGGGCAGATGGCGGCTGGAATGTTGAAGAATCGGTGGCACTTACAAAAATTTTAAAACAAAAAGGAGTTGATTTAATTGACGCGTCTTCCGGCGGATTAGTTTCGCACCAAAAAATTCCGTTAGGACCAAATTATCAAGTGCCTTTTGCCGAAAAAATCAAAAAAGATACTGGGATTTTAACCGGTGCTGTAGGTTTAATTACGGAAGCCATTCAAGCAGAAGAAATCATTGCCGGCGGAAAAGCAGATTTAGTTTTATTCGCCAGAGAATCGTTACGGAATCCAAATTTAGGATTAACTTTCGCCCATGAACTTCAGGCCACTATTCAATGGCCTAAACAATACGAAAGAGCTAAAATATAAAAATCGATGCGCTTTATCAACGTTTTGAACCTTGACAAAGCTGTTAAAAACAAATAAAAATGCAAAAAATTAAAACCGCTTTACTTTCTTACGGCATGTCGGGAAAAGTATTTCACGCACCATTTTTAACCATTCATCCCGGATTTGAATTAATGGGTTCTTGGGAACGAAGCAAAAAATTAATACAAGCAGATTATCCCGAAGTAAAAAGTTATCCCACAATCGAGGATGTATTATCTGACGATATTGAATTGGTGGTGGTGAACACGCCGGTTGGAACGCATTTTGAATATGCCAAAAAAGTCTTGCTTGCAGGAAAACACGCATTGGTCGAAAAAGCATTTACAACTACCGTTGCCGAAGCACAGGAATTAGCGGCTTTAGCCAAAGAAAAAGGTTTAAAACTGGCCGTTTTTCAAAACCGAAGATGGGACAGCGATTTCAAAACCGTTCAAAAAGTAATTTCGGATGGCGTTTTGGGCGAATTGGTGGAAGCTGAATTCCATTTTGACCGTTATAATCCCAATTTGAGTCCAAAACAACACAAAGAAACTGCCAATTCAGGCGCCGGAATCCTGAAAGATTTAGGACCACATTTAATTGATCAGGCTTTATGTCTTTTTGGATTACCAAAAAGTGTTTTTGCAGATATTAGAATCACCAGAGCCCATTCGTTAGTCGATGATTGGATTGACATTCTACTCTTTTATCCCGATTTTCGTGTCCGATTGAAAGCTAGTTTTTTCGTCAGGGAAGCCAATCCTGCTTATACCATTCAAGGCAAAAAAGGCTCTTTCCTGAAGCCTCGCGGTGATGTGCAGGAAGACGAATTGAAATTAGGTAAAAAACCCAATTTAGATACATGGGGAACCGAGTCTGATGCGAATCAAGGTCTTTTGCATACCGAGATAAACGGTGCTGTTTTCAATGCCAAAATCCCAACACTTCAAGGAAATTATTATGATTTTTTTGATGGCGTTTATCAATCTATACTGAACGACAAAACCGAACCCGTGACCGCTCAGGATGGCGTTCATGTCATGCAAATTATTGAAGCTGCGATAGAAAGTAGCGCCCAAAGAAAAGCCATCAATTTATAAACAATAACGATGTATTTGCAGGTAAATGTGTTAATTAGACATAATGAATGATTGCTTTTTGTATTTTTGAACCGATAAAAATCTAAAAAACAACACTTTTGATTGATTTAAACTTTTTAGGCAGATTCAGAACTAAGGGAAAATATAAGAAAACATATCAAGATGCCAAAGCCTCTTATCTAAACAGAATCCGATGGGCAGTCTCTATGTTTTACTTTGGTCTGGGATTGTGTTTCGCCACTTGGGCCAGCCGAATTCCGGACATTAAAACAGCCTTAAATTTAAGCGAAGGAGATTTGGGAAGCATTTTATTTGCATTGCCTCTGGGACAATTGGCCGCTATGCCTTTTTCAGGTAAATTGGTCGCCCGTTTCGGGAGTCATCGAATCTTGATTACTTCATTATTATGTTATGCTTTTAGTTTAACCAATTTGGGTCTGGCTTCTCAGGCTTGGCAACTGTCTTTGGGACTGTTTGTTTTTGGAGTTTTCGGAAACTTATCTAACATATCAGTAAACACACAAGGTGTTTATACCGAAGTCCTTTTCAAGAAAACGATTATGTCCTCTTTTCATGGCATGTGGAGTTTAGCCGGATTTACGGGCGCTTTGGTTGGTTTGGGCATGCTGGCTTTCAAGCTAACGCCATATCAACATTTTCTGATTGTTGCAACAATAGTGGTTTTAATCATGGCTATCAATTTCAAATTCCTGATAAAAGCCGAAGAAAAACTAAAAACAGAAAAGAAAAAAGGATTCTCAAAACCCGATGGTGAACTTATTTGGTTAGGAGTCATTGGTTTTTGCTGCATGGCCAGCGAAGGAGTAATGTTCGATTGGAGTGGTGTATATTTCAAAGATGTGGTAAAAGCACCCGGAGCATTAGTCATTTTGGGCTACACTTCCTTTATGATTATGATGGCCAGCGGACGCTTTTTTGGCGATGGCTTAATTCATAAATTCGGACGAAAAATAGTCATGCAAATCAGCGGAGTCATGATTTCGGCTGGACTTTTTACCGCAGTATTTTTCCCATACATCATCCCGTCAACCATCGCTTTTATGTTTGTCGGATTAGGCGTTTCAACCATTATCCCAACACTTTACAGCATTGCGGGAAAAAACCCAAGAGTTCCTACCAGCCAGGCATTAACCACCGTTTCAAGCGTAAGTTTCTTAGGTTTCCTCATGGGACCGCCAATCATCGGGTACATTGCCGAAATATCCAGTTTGCGGTTTTCATTCGCTTTTATTGGCATCTTTGGTGTTTTAATCGCCTTTATGGTTGCCAGAATCAAAACAACCGAATAAAGTTTGCTTTTTTAGGAGCACCACATTTCCAGTTCTTAAAACCACTCACCCGCTGTACGCAGTATCTTTTATGCCGAAAACCGTCATAAAAGGATACACGCTACCATCGGGGCTATACTACCCCTTTTTAAATTTTTAAGACCTCAACTAAATAAAAAAACAAGAATTTTTTTATAAAAATGATTTGTTTAATAGTTTTTTTATTACATTTATAAAACGAAAATCAAAAACAATCAGCAACAACGCTCTGATTGAAATTCTAAATACCACTTTTTTAGAAGAATTAGTTTGATTAAAGGTCCACTTTTCCAAAAACAAATTTTAATCTTTTCATCAATTGCCTCATAGGGATAACTCCCTATGGTCTAAAATCAGGGTATAGGCTCTTTTTTTAAATCAAGTCCGTTTCTAAACCATATCGCCCCAATATGAAAAAACAGATAGTATCCCTTTGTTTTATTTTACTTACCGGATTAGCTTTTGCGCAAAGCGAAACAATCCTTTCCGGAAAAATAATCGATGCAAAATCTCAAAACCCATTAGACCATGTAGTCGTCAGCATTCAAAACAGCAATTTGATGCAACTTACAGACGCAAATGGAACCTTTCGCTTTAGTGCAACACTTTCAGGAAATCAATTACTGCTGCTGCACAGTCAAGGCTACAAAGACCAATTAATTCCTGTTACAATCAGTTCCGGTCAAGCGCTCGATTTAGGAACGATAGCATTAGAAGAAGATCAAACTTCAGAACAACAATCCGGTTTAATCACATTATCCGAAAATGATTTAAACGATGACAACAGCAATTCCGAAGGCACCTCGGGATTACTGCAATCCTCAAAAGATGCTTTTCAACAAGCAGCAGCTTTCAACTGGGGGCAAGCCCGGTTTAGAATTCGGGGTTTAGACAGCGAAAATGCAACCATGCTCATCAATGGCGTTTCGATGAACAAGTTGTACGACGGCAGGCCACAATGGGGCAATTGGGGCGGATTGAATGATGCATTGCGAAATCAGGAATTTTCTATAGGAACCGCGGCTTCCGATTATACTTTTGGCGGCATTTTAGGAACACAGGAAATCAATACTCGAGCCTCGATTTACAGAACCGGGACCCGAATTTCTTTTTCGGGAACAAACACCAATTACAGTTGGCGGACGATGGGAACTTTTGCTTCTGGAATGAATGCAAGAGGTTGGGCGTATGTGGTTTCGGCAGGAAAACGGCTGGCTCAGGAAGGCTATTTTGAAGGAACAAATTATGATGCGAGTTCCTTTTTTATAAGCCTCGAAAAAAAGATAAATAATGCCCATTCTTTAAACATAACCGCTTTTTACACCCCAAATTCCCGTGCTAAAAATTCTCCAAATACCACTGAAGTAACCGAACTAACCAGCGAAAAATACAATTCCTATTGGGGTTTTCATGAGGGTAAAAAACGAAATGCCCGCATGAAAACCATCGAAGAACCCATTTTGATGTTGAATCATTATTTCAAAATCAATACTAAGACAACCTTAAACTCCAGCTTGATGTATCAGTTTGGAAAAATTGGAAACAGCAACATCGATTATCAAAATGCAAACAGTCCCGATCCCACATATTACCGAAAAATGCCAAGCTATTACAGTTCTGTTTATGCTACTGATGACGGAGAATTTTCGGGAGCATTTACGCCCGATTATAAAAATGCAGCGAAAAGTAAAGTCCAATTTTTAGCCCATCAGCAAATGGATTGGAACGCCATGTATCAAGCCAACCAAACAGCAATTATCGATGCAAACGGAACAATTTCGGGCTACGAACCAACCAAAAGTAAATACATTTTATACGAAGACCGAACCGACGATAAAACACTGGCTGCAAACTCGACATTCAATACTCTGTTAAATGAAAATACAACTGCAACTATTGGACTGGCTTTTAAAAGTTTAAAATCACACAATTATCAGAAGGTTTTAGATTTACTCGGCGGCGCCTATTTTGATGATATTGATGTTTTTTATGCTGGCGACCAAGCGCAATCCGATTTAAATCACCCCGATCGGCACGTAATAGTCGGCGATGAATACGGATACAATTACAACTATGTTGCACATACATTGGACGCCTTTTCACAGTTTAAATTTTCATATTCTAAAGCTGATTTTTATCTCTCACAAAGTTTTTCGAGCACCAATTATCAAAGAGAAGGATTCTACAAAAATGGAATTTATGAAAGCAATTCTTTTGGAAAAAGCGAGAAAATAACTTTCGAAAATTTCGGATTCAAAGGAGGAGTAACTTATAAAATATCCGGAAAACAAGTGTTTGTTTTTAACGGAGCACATTTGACAAAAGCCCCAACAATAAGAAATACTTTTCCCAATTCACGTTTGAACAACTCGATTATTGACGAACTGAAAAGTGAAAACATAAGCAGCTTAGACGCCAGTTATATTTTTCGTTCACCAAAATTAAAAACCCGAATTACCGGATATTTTACGTTGATAAAAGACGCAACGCAAACTGCCTTTTTTTATGCAGAAGGTATTTTTGATGATGGTGCAGGTTATTCGAATACAGATGCTTTTGTGAGCCAGACGCTAACACATTTGAACAAGAAGAATCTGGGAGCTGAATTCAGTTTTGAATACCAAATTAATCCAACTTTGAAAACAACTTTATCTGCCGGTTTCGGAAAATACACCTACGACAGCAATCCAAATGTTACCATTACTAATGATGCCAATGCTTCATTAGAAAACACCAATCCCGTTTTTGACTTTGGAACGGCGACTTTAAAAAATTACAAACAACCGGGCATGCCACAGCAAGCTTATAGTTTAGGGATGGAATACCGCGATCCAAAATATTGGTGGATTGGAGCCAATGTCAACTACTTATCCGACAGTTATATTGATGTTTCACCTATTGCCAGAACTACTGTTTTTTATAAAAATCCAGCCAGCGGATTCCCGTTTCCGGAAGCTACTGAGGAACGTGCCGTACTGCTGTTACAACAAGAAAAATTTGATCCCGTTGCATTACTGAACCTTACGGGCGGAAAATCCTGGCTGATTTATGGTAAGAATGTCGGGCTTTTTGTGAGCATCAATAATGTGCTTAATACAACCTATAAAACGGGCGGTTATGAACAAGCCAGAAACGCCAATTTCAGACAACGGAATCAAGACGTCTCGAGCGGAACTCCCAACTTTGGCAACAAATATTTTTACGGATATGGCCGAACCTATTTTGTAAATCTGTACCTCAATTTATAAGTCTAAAAAAAGTATCTATGAAACCAACTTTCAACCTCCTGTTTTTTTCTGTAGTCCTCACATTGTTTTTTACAAGTTGCGTAAAAGATGAATTTTCAGTTCCAAAACTAGTGTGCTCGCAACCTGATTTAACGGTAAACCGAACCGTAACAGAAGTTCAAGATAATGCCAATGCCATCGTTACACAATATCTTTTTGATGATATCATAGAAGCTTATGTGGTTTCAAGCGATGAATCCGGGAATTTTTTTAAGACGATTTCCTTTCAGACTTTGGCGACAGCCTCAACTCCGGCAATTGGTTTTAGTGTTCCCGTGGATGCCAGCAATTTATATATTGATTATAGAATTGGCAATAAAGTCTATTTAAAACTAAAAGACCAATACACCGATGTTTCCTATGGCGGCGTGCGAATTGGCAGTATTTATGTCAATTCGTATAACGAAGGTGGCGTGGGACGACTTTCGCAAAACGATTATAAAAATGTACTTCACGCCTCGTGTACTACGTTGAGCGAAACGCTTTTAGTTCGGTCCTTTTCACTTCCTGATGTATTGAATGATGCAAATCTGAATACCTTGGTCGAATTATCTGATGTTCAGTTTACCGAAGCCGCAAACGGCAGGCATTATTATGAAGAAACCAATGATATAGGAGGCGCCACTAATTGGAGTCTGATGGACAAATTAGGGAATCAAGTGATTTTTAGAACCAGTAGTTTTGCTGATTTTGCCAGCAATTTAGTTCCAAACGGAAGCGGAAAAGTAAGAGGTGTTTTGACTAAATATGGTACCGATTATCAGTTGGTAGCACGCTCTGAAAAAGATGTTGTAATGACAGATGCGCGAGCGGTTCCTTTCTTTCGGGAAGATTTTGAAACGGTTGTTGACAACAGCAATTTAAGTCTTCCAGGTTGGGCAAATATAGTTCAAAGTGGCAGTCTTTTTTGGAAAGGCACCGTATATTCCGGAAATGGATATGCAGAATTTAGTATTAGCGGAACGAAAGTTAATTCAAATATTGCTTGGTTAATTTCCCCGCCAATTAATATGGATGAGCACACGAATGAAATGCTGACTTTTAGAACTGCACAACATCATTTAGATGTTGATTCTCCTCTAAATTCACTTGAAGTATATGTTTCGAATAATTTTGACGGGCTCCATATTTCTGCAGCCACATGGGTTCCAGTTACCGTTATTTTGCCTAAGCAAGCTACGCCATGGTATCAATTTATAGGTTCAGGTGGAGTGGATTTATCCAATTACACAGGCAACATCAATATTGCATTCAAATATATCGGGTCAGGAAAAAATCTGGCTTTAGATGGTGCTTTTCAAGTAGATGACGTGCAAGTTTTTGGAAATTAATACCGGTCATATAGAAACTAAAAACATAAATTATGTAGTTGTATTTTATATATTTGTAATCTTACAAATTAAATTAAAATTTATGAAATCTATTTTATTGGCATTAGTTTCTGTACTCTTTGTTTCTTGCTTATCAGATGGTGGAGCATCTAAACCGGTTGATTATACCGTTCAAAATGAAAAAGAAATTGTTGATTATATCGCCAAGAATAAATTAACTGCTCAAAAAAGCGATTCAGGATTGTATTATGTTATTAACGAAGCCGGTACTGGCGCGCAACCTACAGCAACATCTAATGTAACAGTAGCTTACAAAGGTTATTTCACCAATGGTTCTGTTTTTGATCAAAGCAAAGCAGAAGGAATTTCATTTGGATTGAATCAAGTGATAAAAGGTTGGACTGAGGGAATTCCTTATTTTAAAACAGGAGGAAGTGGTATTCTTTTGATTCCGGCTCACTTAGGGTATGGAAGTAATGATAGCGGCCCTATTCCTGGAGGTTCTGTACTTATTTTTGAGGTTAAACTTATTGCTGTAAATTAGTATTTATCCCATTCCCTTTCGGAAAAATTTATGTTGTTTTTGAATGCAAAAGCTTAGTGAAATAAAATTTCAAAGTTGTACCATCCAAAACCTTGTGTTTTTTTTATAAAGTCATAACTCCATAAGTACAATGCAAATGATTAAATTTGTAGCTTATTCAAAGACATGTTAGAAAAAGAAGTAATAAATTTCGAAAAAACCGCTATTGTTGGTATTGTAACCCAAAATCAAAGCGAAGAGAAATTAAACGAATATCTTGACGAATTAGAGTTTTTAACCTTCACCGCAGGTGGTGAAGTTGTAAAACGCTTTTCGCAAAAAATGGAACGTCCAAATCCTAAAACTTTTGTTGGAACCGGAAAAATTGAGGAAATTCACCACTTTGTAAAAGAAAATGACATCTCAACTCTGGTTTTTGATGATGAATTATCGCCTTCTCAACAAAAGAATATTTCTAAAATCATTACGGAATGTAAAATCCTCGACAGAACGCACCTCATCTTAGATATTTTTGCCCAAAGAGCAGAAACTTCATATGCCAGAACGCAGGTTGAATTAGCACAATGTCAATATTTACTTCCTAGACTTTCCGGAATGTGGACCCACTTGGAACGCCAAAAAGGAGGAATCGGAATGCGTGGTCCCGGAGAAACCGAGATTGAAACAGACAGACGTATCGTTCGCGACAGAATCGCTTTATTGAAAGAAAAAATAAAAACCATCGACAAGCAAATGGGCGTGCAACGCAGCAATCGTGGCGCTATGGTTCGTGTGGCTTTGGTTGGATATACCAATGTGGGGAAATCAACTTTGATGAATGCTGTAGGGAAAAGTGATGTTTTTGTAGAAAACAAACTCTTTGCAACTTTGGACACAACAGTACGAAAAGTAGTCATCAAAAACTTGCCTTTCTTGCTTTCGGATACGGTAGGATTTATTCGAAAACTGCCAACACAACTGGTAGATTCTTTCAAAAGCACGCTGGATGAAGTTCGTGAAGCCGATTTGTTGTTGCACATTGTAGACATTTCACATCCGGAATTTGAAGATCATATTGCCTCTGTAAACCAAACGTTATTAGACATCAAAGCCAATGACAAACCTGTCATTATGGTTTTTAATAAAATCGATGCGTACAAACATTTGACTATTGATGAAGATGATTTAATGACCGAAAAAACACCAAGACATTTCACATTAGAAGAATGGAAAACCACTTGGATGCATCGTGTGGGCGAACAAAATGCCTTGTTTATTTCGGCTACGAATAAAGAAAATTTCGAAGAATTCAGAGAACGGGTTTACGAAGCGGTACGACAAATTCATATCACGCGTTTTCCGTACAATAAATTCTTGTATCCGGATTATAAAGATGCAGTTGAAAAAGAAGAGAAGGAATAAATTTAAAATCCTCTTTATCTAATTTATAAAAAAGACCTTTTGATACTAATCAAAAGGTCTTTTTTATATCTAATACTAACTTTTTTAGAATCCGAAATTAACTCCTAAACCAAAAACTTCACGGGTTTGAAACCCTCTAAAAGCATTGTCATCATAAATAGCCTGAAAAGATAAATTAGTGGTTAAATACCGATTAATTCGCATTACAACGGCTAATGAATAATCAATGTCAACATTTTGTAGGTCTTCGAGATAATTAGAATACAGATTTAAAGTGTTTTCGGCAGATACATTCGCCATCAGATTGAATTTGTAATATACCGAGGTGTAAAAACCCAATTCATAACGCATACTTTTATTCGCGTCAACACCAAAATAACTTCCGTCAACATACCCAACGCCAGAAGTATAATCGTTATTTACAAAAGTAAATTTAGAGGTCAACGGAGCAAAATTTATCTTGAAAGCTTCTGTTTTTTTCCAAAACATACCAGGACCAAAAGTTAGATAACCCGGAGAAAGAAATTCGGTGTTTTCCGTTCTTATTTCTGGGCCATTTATATCTTTTCCGTAAAGATATCCTTTGGTAAATTGTGTTCTAAAATTTAAAAAGAAAGAATAATGCCATTCGCCAAACGCTTTTTTACCTAAAATAGAATTTAGTTCAAGTCGGTCATCTGTTTTTTTCTCAAAATCGGCATTCTTAGTCTGAAGCAAACCATAGGAAGCCAGCACTTTATTATCCCAGGTCATATCGTCTTTTTTGTAATTGAAATCATAGTTGATTCCTACATTACCGGACATATTATTTTCTCCTCCCGCAATCCAATTGTTGAAATTAGATTGATTGAAAAGAAGCGAAACATTTCCCTTTTTTTTCCATCCGTTTTTAGTCGTATCGGCTATTGATTTAACTGCTTTTTCGGTATTCAGAACTAACTGTTTTTCCGAATTTTGCGCTTGAACGAATACTGCTGTTGCCATAAACGTTACCAGTAATAGAATTGTTTTCATTTTCATTACTTTTTAGATTGCTAAACAACTATGATAAACCAATGAATCCGTGACGATTCATAACTAATGACAAACCTGAATTTTATGCTTTATATAATGGTACTGCAGAGCAGGCTTCACCATACATAATACTTCTGGCATATGGTTGCAAATATTGCGCAGCTAAAACATAAGCGCGCATAGGAACTGGTTTTTTAGAACATCCTTTTATGATAACAGGCTTGTTTTGATACACCGTATAATCAATTTTAGAAAGGATTTCTTCATACAATGATGCATCTAAATCCTCTAAATATCCATTTACTATTTTCTTTGCAAAAGGCACCAACTGAATCGTTACCAAAATAGAAGCCCATGCCGGAACAATAGCATTTGTCCCACAGGAAACCGCTACATATTGATTTTGATATTGAGACCAATCATGATTTTTCAGCTTTTCTCTAAAGTCTTTTTCTTTTAAAATAAGACCTTCAAAAAGCCATTGTGAAATATCGATTTGCGCACGAATTCCTTCCGGATAATAGTCTTCAAGATCGAAAACTTCCAAAACACTATTCGCTACTTTATTGATTATTTCCATTTTTTAATTCTTAAAGTCAAAAGTCGTACCGTCAACTACTTTGAGACGCTATGACTTTTGACATTATGACTAATTTAAAGCATTCCTAATTCTAGTTTTGCTTCTTCACTCATTAAATCTTTACTCCAAGGCGGATCAAATGTAATCTCAACATCGGCATCTTTTACATGCTCAATCGATTTTACTTTTTCTTCAACTTCTCTTGGTAAACTTTCCGCAACAGGACAGTTTGGAGAAGTTAAGGTCATCAGGATTTTTACTTCATAATCTGTATTGACCATAACATCATAAATCAATCCTAATTCGTAGATATCTACAGGAATCTCCGGATCATAAATGGTTTTTAGTTTTTGTACGATAGCTTCGCCTAATTCTGCTGTGTTTATTTCTTCTGTCATAATTTTAGTTTTTGGTGTTGAATGCCAAAGCATACATTTTAATATTTTTTATCATCGAAACCAATCCGTTGGCGCGAGTTGGCGACAAGTGTTCTTTTAAACCAATTGCATCAATAAAATCCATATCGGCATCCAAAATATCAGCTGCTTTTTGATTGGAAAAAGCACGAATTAATATCGCAATGATTCCTTTGGTCAAAATAGCATCACTATCCGCCGTAAAAACGATTTTATCACCTGCTTGTTGGCCTTGAAGCCATACTTTAGACTGACAGCCTTTAATTAAATTTTCATCTGTTTTGGCTCCTTCTTCAATCAACGGAAGACTTTTTCCTAAATCGATAATATATTCATAACGCTGCATCCAATCGTCAAACATCGAAAATTCGTCTATAATCTCGTCTTGTATTTCTTTTATGGTCATGCTATTTTTGGGTAAATGAAACTAATTTTGTTACTATTTTTTTTATTCCGCTTGGGGGAAAACCATGATCAAACGCTTTGGTTTCATAGGTTTTTCCTTTGTATGTTATTTTCAAATTGGCAATTGCTGCACCGTCGTAAAAACGTTTCTCTGTTGGCGCTTCCAAATTTGGAATGGCTTCTAAGTCCAATTTCTCAAACTCAGTTGTCAAAACGATCCAATCCTCATCAGAAATTTTGACTTCAACTGGCTTTTCGTCTCTGTTTTTAGCAACAAAAACCGTTTGATTCTCTACCAAAACTTTCTGATACATTCCTCGGGTTTGCGCTTCGTATTCGATTACGGCTGTTTTCATATCAGTGTTTTTTTGACAGGCACAACTGCTTATCATAAAAAGACTCAGAAACAAGGCAATTGCTATTTTCATAATTTGATTGTTTAGGACAACATCATTTGTGCCTTTTTAACGGCTTCGACCATACTGTCAATTTCTTCTTTGGTATTATAAAAGGCAAACGAAGCTCGGATTGTACCGGGAATTTGAAAGAAATTCATAATCGGTTGCGTACAATGGTGGCCGGTTCGTACCGCTATTCCTAATTTGTCAATAATGGCGCCAATATCATACGGGTGAATCCCTTCAATATTAAACGAAATCACCGAAGTTTTTGCTTTGGCTGTACCAAAAATTTTCAATCCTTCAATCTCCAATAAACGTTTGGTTGCATAATCAAGTAAAGCTAATTCCTGTTCTTGAATGTTTTCAAAACCAATTTCATTCATGTAATCAACAGCCGTTCCTAAAACAATTCCTCCAGCTATATTAGGCGTTCCTGCTTCAAATTTATGAGGCAAATCAGCATAAGTTGTTTTCTCGAAAGTTACTTCCTTGATCATTTCACCACCACCTTGATAAGGCGGCAATTTATTCAGCCAAGCTTCTTTTCCGTATAAAATTCCGGTTCCGGTTGGCCCACACATTTTGTGTCCTGAAAAAGCATAAAATTCACAGTCTAATTCCTGAACATTCGGTTTTAAATGCGGAACAGCTTGAGCACCATCGATAAAAACTGCTGCGCCAAATTCGTGCGCTTTATCAATCATGTATTTAATTGGGTTAATGGTTCCCAAAGCATTAGAAATATGATTAACGGTAACAATTTTCGTCTTATCCGAAAGTAATTTGTCATATTCGGACATGATTAATTCGCCATCTTCATTCATCGGAATCACCTTCAAAGTCGCTCCTGTTCTCTCACATAACATTTGCCATGGCACAATATTACTGTGGTGTTCTAGTGCCGAAACCAAAACCTCATCGCCTGACTTTAAAATCGAAGCAAATCCATTGGCTACTAAATTGACTCCATGTGTGGTTCCGGAAGTAAAAAGTACTTCATGCGCAAATTTAGCATTGATGTGATTTTGAATTTTACCACGAGAAACTTCATAAGCGTCTGTTGCTAATTGGCTCAAAGTATGCACACCGCGGTGAATATTCGCGTTGATTTCCTGATAGTATTTTGAAATCGCATCAATCACCACCTGTGGTTTTTGCGATGTAGCTCCGTTGTCGAAATAAACCAATGGCTTCCCGTTCACTTTTTGTGACAGAATTGGAAAATCGGCTCTTATTTTTTGAATGTCTACCATTGCTTTATTTAGAATTTTTCTAAATACAAAAGTAATGAAATTGAAATTAATTTTTAGCAAACACTTGTTAATAAAATTAAACGATGCAGTAATTTGATTTAACTGCAAAACTAAATTTTCCTTATTCGGATGACGGTGTAAAATTTATGATACTTTTTTGTTAAATTGCTTTAAATTAATTCGCTATGAAAAAAATTTTCCAATTCCTTGGCTTCGCTTCTCTTATTGGTGTTTCTTATTTTGGATATATCACGTATCCCAAACTGGATTTAATTTCCGGATTTTCGTCCAAAAGTATGGCTTCGGGATATTTTATCGATAACCGTTCCCAAGAATTGATTGAAAAAGGCGACAATGATATTGACATGATTACTTTGGCCACGAACAAAATTGATGAAAACAGACAATTTGCAACCGCTTCTGTTTATGGTTTAAAAGAACGAAAAGCCATTTACCGCAAAGGTTTGGGCGTGACCTTAATCAACGACAATTTTGATGTTTCGAAACCGTATTTAATTCCCAAAAGAAGCAAATTAAGTAACAATTTGCCTTTTCCATATGGCAATAACGAACCAAAAGACACTGTTTTTACAGACATTGATTATACCAAATTGAATGCGGCTATAGCCAATGCTTTTGATACAAAAGGAGCAAAAAACAAAAGAACCCGTTCCGTCATAGTAATTTACAAAGACAAAATTATTGCCGAAAAATACGATACCGGTTTTACTAAAAACAGTAAAATATTGGGTTGGTCAATGACCAAAAGTATTACCAGCGCAGTGTTTGGGGTATTGGACCAACAAGGCAAATTTGATATTTATAAACCCGCTCCAATTCCGGAATGGACAAACGACGAACGCAAAATCATCACAACTAATGATTTACTACACATGAATTCCGGTTTAGAATGGGAAGAAAATTACAATACCATTTGTGATGCGACCCAAATGCTTTTTCAAGCCGAAGATATGTCACGTTCACAACTAGAAAAACCGGCTGCTTTCAAGCCTGACACACACTGGAATTATTCATCGGGAACGACTAATTTGCTTTCTGGAATTTTGCGGAAGCAGTTCAAAACGCATCAGGAATATTTAGACTTTTGGTACACCAATTTGATTGATAAAATCGGGATGAATTCGATGTTGATAGAAACAGATATGGCGGGCAATTATGTGGGCTCCTCATACGGTTGGGCAACCACAAGAGATTGGTCAAAATTTGGATTATTATACCTCCACAAAGGCAACTGGAATGGCGAACAAATCCTCAACGAAAACTGGATTAAATACACAGCAACACCAACAAACACCTCAAACGGGCAATATGGCGCTCAATTTTGGCTCAACGCAGGCGGAAGATTCCCGGATGCTCCAAAAGATATGTTCTATTGCAGCGGTTATCAAGGTCAAATGATTGCTATTTTCCCGAGCCACGATTTAGTAATTGTGCGAATGGGATTGAAAGAAGATCCTGAATTTGATTTTAATGGATTGTTAAGTGGAATTGTGGGCAGTTTGAAGAAATAAAAAAACCCGACAAATTTGAAATTTGTCGGGTTTTTAAAATTATAATTATTACTAATATTACAAATCAAATCCCATTTTCACGCCTAATTTATTAGCGATAATAGCGGTAATTCGTTTTTTGAGTTCTGGTATTTTGATGCTTTCAATTACGGCATTCGAGAACGCATACATCAATAATGCTTTGGCTTCTTTCTTAGGAATTCCACGTTGTTGCATGTAAAACATTGCCGTTTCGTCTAATTGTCCAACGGTACATCCGTGAGAACATTTTACATCATCGGCAAAAATTTCTAACTGAGGTTTAGCGTTTATAGTTGCTTTATCACTCAATAAAATGTTGTTGCTTTTTTGGAAGGCATTTGTTTTTTGCGCTTCTTTCTCCACATATACTTTTCCGTTGAAAACGCCGGTAGAACGATCTGAAAAGATACCTTTATAATCTTGGAAACTTTCACAGTTAGGCGTCGCATGATTCACTAATGTATAATGATCCACGTGTTGCTTGCCGCCAATGATTGTGATTCCGTTTAAAGTGCTGGTCAAACGTTCTCCAAAATGGTAGAAATTCAAATTATTTCTCGTCAAATTCCCTCCAAAAGAGAATGTGTCAACCGACACATGACTTTCTTGTTTTTGAGAAACGTAAGTATTGTCAATTAAATTAGCTTCAAGACTGTCGTTTTGAATTTTATAGTAATCAACAATAGCGCGTTTTTGAGCAAAAATCTCGGTAACCGAGTTGGTCAAAACCGCATTTTCGTTTAAACATTGGTGTCTTTCGATAATTTGAACATGAGAATTCTCCCCTACAATTACCAAGTTTCTGGGTTGTACCAAAAGCGCTGCTTCGGAACCGGTTGAGAAATACATAATCTCAATTGGTTTATCGGCCACTTTGCTTTTTGGTATGTTGATATACGCTCCTTCATTGGCAAAAGCCGTGTTCAAAGAAGTTAACGTTTCATCCTTACTGGCAATTTTGTTAAAATAAGTATCAATAACCATTTTGTATTTTGGCTTGTTCAATGCCGATGACATCAAGCAAACGTCAATTCCTTCGTGTGTGGTTGAAGACAAGTTTGAACTAAAAACGCCATCAACAAAAACTACTTTATAGGTGTCGATTTCGTGTAAAAAGTATTTTTTTACATCTCTGAATTCAATTGTTTTTTCGTTTTTTGGAAATACACTAAAGTCATTTTTTAGAATGGCATTCAGCGATGTATATTTCCAAGCTTCGTCTTTTTTAGTTGGAAACCCTTTATTTTCAAAGTTTTTTATAGCCGAAGTTCGTACATCATGAAGTTCTGAATGAACATCGATACGCTCTTCAAAAGCCATAAAAGACGATAGTAATTTTTCTTTCAATTCCATTTTTATTTATGTCTTAAAGTCGAAAGTCAAATGTCTTAAAGTCGGGATAAGCATAAAATAGCTGATTGAACTATTCTTAACTTTCGACTTTTGACTTTTAAACTTTACGACTAGATTCTAAGTATTTAATAAAACCACTTAACAATTTTGATATTTCTGTTACTGATTCTAAAAGTTTTTCAAATTCTTCTTTAGTAATATAATCTAAATCAAATGCTAAATATAATTGAGAACGAACTTCTCCAGCAGAAGCTTTTGCAACATATAAAAAGTAAATAAACTCTTTATCTGTATTTCTCTCAAATCCTTCAGCGATATTTGATGTTATCGAAATAGATGCCCGTCTAATTTGTCTAATGAAATCAAAGTCTTTTTTGAAATTTGTATTTTCTGTAATTAGGTATATTCTTTTGTTGAATAGTCATGCTTTTTGCCAAGAATTAATTTCTTCGAAAGAATTAAACTTACCCATTACTTTTTTTCTTTTGACTTTATGACCTTCGACTTTAGACTATTTTAATTTTACGCTTCTTGTTCTTGTTTAATCCAGTCGTATCCTTTTTCTTCAAGCTCGTAAGCCAATTCTTTTGTGCCTGATTTTACAATTCTTCCGTTGTAAAGAACGTGAACAAAATCAGGAACGATATAATCTAACAAACGTTGGTAGTGCGTGATAACGATAATGGCATTTTTGTCACTTTTCAATTTGTTAACCCCGTTGGCAACAATTCGAAGTGCATCAATATCAAGACCTGAATCGGTTTCGTCAAGAATAGCTAATTTTGGTTCTAACATCGCCATTTGAAAAATCTCATTCCGTTTTTTCTCTCCACCTGAAAAACCTTCGTTAAGAGAACGTGATAAAAATTTTCTGTCGATTTCTAATAATTCTGATTTTTCACGGATAAATTTCAGCATTTGGTTTGCCGGCATTTCTTCTAATCCTTGTGCTTTACGCGTTTCGTTGATAGCGGTTCTCATGAAGTTCGTTACCGAAACTCCCGGAATTTCAACTGGATATTGAAACGAAAGAAAAACCCCTTTATGTGCTCTTTCTTCTGGAGCTAATTCTGAAATATCTTCGTTCTCCAAAAGGATTTCACCTTCGGTTACTTCGTAATTTTCATTTCCTGCAATAATTGCCGAAAGTGTACTTTTTCCAGCACCGTTTGGTCCCATTATCGCGTGGATCTCTCCTGCTTTTACTTCAAGGTTGATTCCTTTTAATATTTCTTTATCCCCAATTGAGGCGTGTAAATTTTTTATACTTAACATCTGTTTCTATTTGTTTTATAAAGTCTTAAAAAGATTAACCTACTGATCCTTCAAGAGAAATTTCTAATAATTTTTGTGCTTCAACGGCAAATTCCATTGGTAACTTATTCAATACATCTTTACTGAAACCGTTTACAATTAAGGCAATGGCTTTTTCGGTTGGAATTCCACGTTGGTTGCAATAAAAAACTTGGTCTTCGCCAATTTTACTTGTCGTAGCTTCATGTTCAATTTTGGCCGTTGGATTTTTACTTTCGATGTATGGAAAAGTATGCGCGCCACAATTATTACCCATCAACAACGAATCACATTGTGAAAAGTTTCGGGCATTATCTGCTCTGGCACTAATTTGAACTAAACCTCGGTAACTGTTTTGTGATTTTCCGGCCGAAATTCCTTTAGAGATAATAGTTGATTTGGTGTTTTTACCAAGGTGAATCATCTTCGTTCCTGTATCCGCTTGTTGGAAATTATTAGTAACAGCAATCGAATAAAATTCGCCTACTGAATTATCTCCTTTAAGCACACAAGATGGATATTTCCAAGTTACAGCAGATCCGGTTTCGACTTGCGTCCAAGAAATTTTTGCGTTTTTCTCACACAAACCTCTTTTGGTCACAAAATTGAAAACCCCGCCTTTACCTTCTTTATTTCCAGGATACCAGTTTTGAACGGTTGAATATTTGATTTCGGCATCATCCATCGCAATCAATTCCACACAAGCGGCGTGCAATTGGTTTTCATCACGACTTGGAGCGGTACAACCTTCAAGATAAGAAACATAACTTCCTTCATCTGCAATGACCAAAGTTCTTTCGAATTGTCCGGTTCCGGCTTGATTGATACGGAAATACGTTGATAATTCCATTGGACAACGAACGCCTTTTGGAATATAACAAAACGAACCGTCAGAGAAAACAGCTGAATTCAATGCGGCGTAAAAGTTATCTTTTTGTGGAATAACGCTTCCTAAGTATTTTTGGACTAATTCTGGATATTCCCGAATCGCTTCAGAAATGGAACAGAAAATAATTCCTTTTTCTCCTAATGTTTTTTTGAATGTTGTAGCTACCGAAACCGAGTCAACCACAATATCCATGGCAACTCCCGAAAGCATTTTTTGTTCATCGATAGAAATCCCCAGTTTTTTGAATGTTTCCAATAATTCTGGGTCTACCTCGTCTAAACTTTCGTATTTTGCTTTGCTCAAAGGAGCCGAATAATACGAAATAGCTTGGAAATCGGGTTTGTCATAATGCACATTTGCCCATTCCGGCTCAGTCATTTGTTCCCAGGCACGAAAAGCCTCAATGCGCCAATCGGTCATCCATTGTGGTTCTTCTTTTCGAAGGGAAATGGCTCGAACAATATCTTCGTTTAAACCAATAGGAAACGTATCCGACGCAATATCAGTATAAAATCCGTACTCGTATTCTTTAGTTTCGAGTTCAATTTTTAAATCGTCTTCAGTATATTTTGACATATTTTTTTGTCTTAAAGTTTAAAAGTCTAATGTCAAAAGTCATTTTTAGTCTTGCGACTTTATGCCTTTTGATTTTCGACTATAGTGAAAATGATTCTCCGCAACCACAAGTTCTACTTGCATTTGGATTATTAAAAACAAATCCTTTTCCGTTTAATCCGCCGGAGAATTCTAAAATTGTTCCTGCTAAATAAAGGAAAGATTTTTTTTCAACCGCAATGGTTATATCATTATCTACAAATATTTTATCGTCTTCTCCTTTGGCTTTATCAAATTTTAAATCATAGGATAAACCGGAGCATCCGCCGCTTTTTACACCTACTCTAACATAGTCGATAGCAGCATCAAAACCATCGTCTTTCATCAGATCGATGATTTTCTTTTTGGCAGTATCAGAAACTTTTATCATAGCTTATCTTTATTTCGTCTAAATTAACGACAAAGATATTACTTTTAATAGTTTTCGCCATACATCTTAACATTTTTTGATTGATGTAATCATAGAAAAAGTCTATTAAACCGTTTAAAAGTAAATGTATTGGCTAACTTTGTTACATCCAAAAATTAAAAAAATGAAATTATATCCTATAGAAACCGGCAATTTTAAACTCGATGGTGGTGCCATGTTTGGCGTTGTTCCCAAAACTATTTGGAACAGAACCAATCCTGCCGACGAGAACAATCTGATTGATATTGCCGCAAGATGTCTGCTGATTGAAGATGGAAACCGATTAATTTTGATTGATACCGGAATGGGGAATAAACAATCCGAAAAGTTTTTTGGATATTATTCGCTTTGGGGAACGCATTCTATGGATAAATCGTTGGCAAAATATGGTTTTCATCGTGATGATGTTACCGATGTTTTTATGACGCATTTGCATTTTGACCATTGTGGCGGAAGTGTGCAATGGAACAAAGACAAAACGGGTTATGAACCTGCTTTTAAAAACGCAAAATTCTGGAGCAACGATAAACATTGGGAATGGGCCACAAAACCTAATGTTAGAGAAAAAGCCTCCTTTTTATCCGAAAACATTTTGCCAATGCAAGAAAGCGGACAATTGCATTTTATAACCAGACCCGAAGGCGATTATTTAACACAATCTGAGCTGGGATTTGGGATTTTCTTTGCCGATGGTCATACCGAAAAACAAATGCTTCCGCACATTCAATATCAGGATAAAACCATTGTTTTTTGCGCGGATTTATTGGCCACAGCCGGACACATTCCTATTCCTTATGTGATGGGTTATGACACGCGACCCCTTTTGACGATGGACGAAAAAACAAAATTTATGACTGCTGCCGCCGAAAACAATTACTACTTATTCTTGGAACACGATGCGCATAATGAAATTATAACCGTCGAAAAAACAGAGAAAGGCGTTCGACTAAAAGACCGATTTTCTGCCGAAGAACTATTAATGTAGTGTTAATCATTTCATTTTTATAACAAAAAAACATACTTTAGTCGCATATTTAACATTTTTAAAAACCTTTACATGAATAGCATTAAACCTTTCTACATTTCTGCGATTGCTATGTTGGCTTTGGCAGGATGTGGTGCATCAAAACAAATTGCCACAACAGCAACTCCCGCTGTAACTGCTCCCGTAATTATCAAAAAAGTGGCGCCTATTGCTGATATTGACTTAAAACGCTGGAGTCATTTAGACCTAGCCAAAGATACAATTCCCGGAATGAGCGTTGATAAAGCATATGCTGAATTATTGAAAGATAAAAAAGGAATTAAAGTAATTGTTGGTATAGTAGATTCGGGTGTTGATATTGAGCACGAAGATTTAAAATCAGTAGTTTGGACTAATACCAAAGAAATTCCCGCTAACGGAATTGATGATGATAAAAACGGTTACATCGATGATATTCACGGTTGGAATTTTCTGGGAGATGCTGTAAACGAAAACTTAGAAATGACCCGAATTATTAAAAAAGCCGATGACGGATCTGCCACATACAAAGAAGCTAAAAAAGTATATGACGAAAGATACAGCAAAGCTTTAGAGGATAAAAAACAAGTCGATTTTATTGTAAACACCAATCAATCTATTCAAAATTACTTGAAAAAAGACGTTTATACGGTTGAAGATTTGAATGCAATTGTTACGACAGACAACGATTTGAATAAAAATAAAATGATTATGACTCAAATCCTTTCTCGCTCAGGCGCAGGAATTTTTGACGAAATCAAAGAATACAGAGAATACGTATATGACAATTTTGATTTTAAATTAAATAAAGAATTTGAAGGTCGAAAAATTGTAGGCGACAACCCAGAAGATATTGAAGACAGAAAATATGGAAACAATATCGTTTTTGGTCCAGATAAAGAAAAAGCACTTCACGGAACACACGTTGCCGGTATTATAGCACAAGTTCGCAACAACAATTTGGGCGGTGACGGTGTGGCAAATCATGTTGAAATCATGGCGGTAAGAGCCGTTCCTAACGGAGATGAATATGACAAAGACATTGCCTTGGCCATACGTTACGCTGTAGATAACGGAGCAAAAGTAATCAACGGAAGTTTTGGTAAAAATTTCTCCCCTAATAAAGAATGGGTTTTTGATGCTATAAAATATGCCGGAAAAAAAGATGTTTTGCTTGTTTTTGGATCTGGAAATGACGGAAATAATATTGATTTAGACGTGAATTCTAATTTTCCAAGAGATTCTAAAGACAATAAAACCGAATTTGCAAGCAACGTACTATCAATAGGTGCTTTGACAGATGTATATGGTGAAAATGTAATTGCGCCTTATTCGAATTATGGAAAATTAAATGTAGATGTATTTGCGCCAGGTTCCGAGATTTACGCCTCAGTGCCTAACAACAAATACAAATATTTACAAGGAACTTCTATGGCTTCGCCAAATGCGGCTGGAGTTGCGGCATTAATCCGTTCGTATTATCCAAAATTATCGGCCAAAGAAGTGAAACAAATTCTAATGGACTCAGGAACTCCGCTTCCGGCAACAGTTGCTTTGGGAGAATCACAAGAAAAAAAATCAGTTGCTGAAACCTCAAAATCAGGAAAAATGATCAATGCTTATGACGCATTGCTTATGGCTGAAAGAATGTCAAAAAAATAAATTAAACTATTAATCTGTTGGAAGGGCTTTTGTCCTTCCATTTTTTATTGAAAAAAAGATGAGAAAATTACTTTTACTGGCTTTTATCGCCCTTCATTCCGGTTCGCTTTTTGCGCAAAGCACAACGTACTGGCAACAACACGTTGATTACAAAATGGAAGTTGCTATGGATGTAAAAAACTATCAATACAAAGGCAATCAGGAACTGGTTTACACCAATAATTCTCCGGATACCTTAAGGAAAGTCTATTATCATTTATTCAACAATGCGTTTCAACCCGGTAGCGAAATGGATGCCAGAATACAAAGCATCAAAGACCCGGATTCAAGAATGGTTAATAAGGTGAAAGTTGACGGTAAAGAGGTCAAAGAAAGCCGAATCAAAACGTTGAAACCAAATGAAATTGGGTATTTACGAATTTCAAACTTCAAACAAGACGGAGTTGTTGCCACTGCCAAAGAGGTGGGAACCATCTTGGAAGTTACTTTGGCGAAGCCCATTTTACCCAATTCTAAAACCACTTTTACGCTGGATTTTGAGGGTCAGGTACCCGTTCAAATTCGTCGTTCGGGAAGAAATAATGCCGAAGGAATCGAATTATCAATGACGCAATGGTATCCTAAAATTGCCGAATTTGATTTTGAAGGTTGGCACGCCGATCCGTATATCGCCAGAGAATTTCATGGTGTTTGGGGAAATTTCGATGTAAAAATTACTATCGATAAGAACTATATTTTAGGAGGTTCCGGGTATTTATTAAACAAAAACGAAATAGGTTACGGGTATCAGGATGAAGGAGTTGTTGTAACATTGCCAAAGAAAACAAAAACATTGACTTGGCATTTCAACGCACCAATGGTTCATGATTTTGCTTGGGCTGCTGATAAAAATTACATTCATGATGTGGTAAAAGGACCTAATGATGTTGACTTGCATTTTCTATACAAAAACGATTCAAAAATCATAGAAAACTGGAAAAAAGCCGAGCCAAAAATCGTAGCCATAATGGCACTTTTCAACAAAACTGTGGGTGATTATCCGTACAAACAATACTCTATAATTCAGGGTGGCGACGGCGGAATGGAATATGCCATGTGTACTTTAATTCTGGGTCAAGGCGCCTTAGATGGTTTAGTCGGACTTATTGCACACGAAATGGGACATTCTTGGTTTCAACATATTTTGGCTTCAAACGAATCTAAACACGGATGGATGGACGAAGGTTTCACCTCTTATTTAGAAGATTTTGCCACCAATGAAATTGCAGAAAACAAAGTCGAAAACCCCTTTACCGGCGCGTACAAAGGGTATTTTTCTATGGTAAATTCCGGTAAGGAATTGCCTCAGGGCACGCATGCTGACCGTTTTGACGAAAACAGAGTTTACAGCATTACCTCTTACAGCAAAGGAGAAATTTTCTTGACACAATTAAGCTATTTGATTGGAAAAGAAAATCTGGATAAAACCTTGAGACGCTATTATCAGGAGTTCAAATTCAAACACCCTACGCCAAACGACATCAAAAGAACGGCCGAACGTGTTTCGGGAGCAGAATTAGATTGGTATTTAACAGATTGGACAAAAACAACAAATACCATTGATTATGGCATCAAAGAAGTAAAAGAAAACGCTGATCAAACCACCGTTGTTTTAGAAAGAATCGGCAGAATGCCAATGCCAATTGATGTATTGGTCGAATATACAGATGGTACAAAAGAGAGTTTTTATATCCCGTTACGCATGATGAGTTTCGAGAAAGAAAACCCAAATCCAGCTGTAAAAAGAACTGTTTTAAACGATTGGGCTTGGGCTTATCCTAGCTTTGAATTTTCGGTTTTGAAACCGAAAACAAGCATCAAAAAAATCACAATAGACCCAAGCGGATTAATGGCCGATGTGAAACCGGAAAACAATAGTTTTGAACTCAAATAGTTCTAATTTAAGATTGTAATTCAATTTTTAAAAACGCTTTCATTAACTTGAAAGCGTTTTTTTATGCTTTAATATAAATAAATTAATAGGTATAAAACCTAATTTACATAGGTAAAAGAACCATATAAATTAAGTATTAAACTTATCTAATATAAATAATAAACCCATTTATTTTAGGTATTAAACTTAACTATATTATGTATTATATGTAGTTTAACTAGGTAATAGCACCTAATAAGTTACGTTTTTTACTTAAGTGAGTTAAGTAAAAAACGTAACTTATGTAAGTATAATACTATGCTATTTAAAAAATCAGTATATTTGATTTACAAATAACTAATTATGAGAGACCGTTCAAAGAAATATTTGCAAAAAACAGGAAAAGATTGCCTTGATATAGGCAACTTAGTAGCTTGGATTATACAAGAGAAGCACCTGAAAAAGAAAAATATAGGGGAGCAACTAAATATTGTACCCTCAACACTCAATCAATACTTTAAGCAACCCTCATTGCAAGTAGGTATTTTGTGGCGGCTGAGTCAAGCCTTAGAGTATAATTTGCTTATAGATGTAGGCGAACGGCTCAACATTCCGTTTGAAACTAAAACCGAAAAAAAGCTACAAGAACAACTGGCAGCAAAAGAGGCTGAACTGGAACACCTAAAAATAGAACTCAACCTGTTAAAAAGGATTCATAAAATAGACTAGTTATTTTTGAATCATAAAAACAGTTGTACTTTATTATATTAATTATCAATTTATTAGAAACTAAAAAAAACCAAACCAAAATTCAAATACCGTATCTTTACTAAGCAAAACAAAAGGAATTTCTTTAATGAAAAAGTCATTGTACATAGTACCCTTTTATACGCTTTCGGTATTGTTGTTATTCTTTGCCAGCAGTTGTAACAAAGGCAGACCCGCTAATACCACCCAGGAAGAGGTAAAAAAAGAACTTGCTTCAGATACTATTTCGCTTGATACGATAGTAAAAACTGCTTCCGCCACAATTGACACCGCCGATTATAACAAACGAATGCTTGCACTAAGCAATCATGATACCTCCGGAAGATGGCCCGTAAAAACAACCTATCCGCTACCCGGAGCCCTACTGCCTTACAACCGAATTGTGGCCTTTTATGGAAATTTATTTTCTAAAAGGATGGGAATTTTAGGCGAACTTCCAAAAAAACAAATGCTAGAAAAATTACAGGCTGAAGTGGCCAAATGGCAAGCTGCTGATAATTCCGTAAAAGTAATTCCGGCCTTACATTATATCGCTGTAACCGCACAAGGCTCGAACAGCGTGAACAACAAACACCGTTTGAGAATGCCGTTTCGCCAAATTGACACGATTGTAAATTGGGCAAAATCAATCGATGCTGTGGTATTTCTGGATATTCAAGTGGGTCACAGTTCTGTAAAAGAAGAAGTGGTTTCCTTAGCGAATTATTTTAAATTACCCAATGTGCATTTAGGAATTGATCCCGAATTCTCTATGAAAAACGGAGAAACACCAGGCACAAAAATTGGAACATTTACTGCAGACGATATTAACGACGCCATCGATTTTTTGGCAAAAATAGTTCGGGAAAATAAGCTTCCGCCAAAAGTACTCGTGGTACACCGCTTTACACAACGGATGGTTACCAATTATAAAAAAATAAAAACAATTCCCGAAGTACAAGTGGTAATAAACATGGATGGTTTTGGCGATAAGATTTTAAAAAAATCAACCTATCTCGCCTATATCTACAGGGAACCGGTGCAGTTTACAGGCTTTAAATTATTTTATAAAAATGACACCAAAAAAAACAGCGACGGATTATACACGCCCGAAGAATTACTGAAATTTACACCTAAGCCCATCTACATTCAATATCAATAATTGAATTATGAAAAAAACTACACTGTTATTCCTGACCCTTTTTTTGGTATCAATAGGATGTTTTTCTGATACAGGCACGATAAAAAAAGAAATTGCCGTAGTCATTGCTCCGATAAAATTAGAAAAACCAAAAACCAATACTGCCGCATTAATTCTTTCTAAAAAGGAAATTCCGGTTTTATGTTATCATAACATTCGGGCTGTTAAACCAAATGCAAGTGCCACGGTCAAAGCGTATACCGTAACTCCAAAAGCTTTTGAAGAACAAATGAAAGCCTTATCGGATGCAGGATATCAGACCATTCTCCCCGATGAATTGTATGCGTATTTAGTGCATAACAAACCGTTACCCGCTAAACCAATTCTAATTACTTTTGATGATACACGGGAAGAACACTTTCGTTTAGCCGCTCCAGAAATGGCTAAATATGGTTTTAAAGGCGTGTTTTTTATCATGACCGTTTCTATTGATCGTCCAGGATACATGAACAAACAGCAGATAAAAAATTTATCGGATACCGGACACAGCATTGGCTCACACACTTGGGATCATCATCGGGTGACTAAATACTCCGAGAAAGATTGGGAAATCCAACTCCGCAAACCGCAACAACAACTTGAAGCGATAACCGGCAAACCCATTCGTTATTTTTCCTACCCTTTTGGGTTGTGGAATGCCGCCGCAATTGCAAAAATAAAAAGTGAAAATTACAAACTGGCCTTTGCTTTAGCCACAAAAAGAGATACCGTTGAACCTCTTTTTACCGTAAGACGCATGATTGTTGCCGGCACTTGGTCTACTCCAACTATGCTCAAGGCGATAACAACTACTTTCGATAAATAAGCCCGATTGGGTTTAATGATGCGTTTAGTATTTTTATATGCAATAAAAAAACTTGACAAACTTTGCTAAAGTCGCTGCAAACTTTGCGAACTTTGCGTTTCAGAAAAATTTACAATGGCAAAAATACTTACAGGCGTTCAAAGTACAGGAACACCACATTTAGGAAACTTACTTGGCGCAATCATTCCCGCAATAGCATTATCGAATAATCCTGAAAACGAATCGTTTCTTTTCATCGCCGATTTACATTCGATAACCCAAATAAAAAATGGAGCAACCTTACGAACCAATACCTACAGCACTGCAGCAGCTTGGCTTGCCTGTGGTTTGGATGTCAACAAAGTGGTTTTCTACAGACAATCGGATGTGGCACAAACCGCAGAATTGTCTTGGTATTTGAGTTGTTTTTTCCCTTTTCAACGCTTAACATTGGCACATTCTTTCAAAGACAAAGCCGATCGTTTAGAAGATGTCAATGCGGGTCTTTTTTCGTATCCAATGTTGATGGCTGCCGATATTTTATTGTATGATGCCGAATTTGTTCCCGTGGGAAAAGACCAATTGCAACACTTAGAAATAACGCGTGATGTAGCCTCTCGTTTCAACCACCAAATGGGAGAAACTTTCGTTATTCCGGAAGCCAAAATTCAACAAGACAGCATGTTGATTCCAGGAACTAATGGCGGAAAAATGAGTAAATCAGCCAATAATTTTATCAATATTTTCTTGGATGACAAAGCCTTGCGCAAACAAATCATGAGTATTGAAACAGACAGTACGCCGCTAGAAGAACCAAAAAATCCTGAAACCTGTAATGCTTTTGCGATTTATAAATTATTAGCCTCCGAAGAACAATTAGCCGTTATGAGGGCTAATTATTTAGGCGGAAACTACGGTTACGGTCACGCCAAACAAGCGTTATTTGAGTTAATCACAGAGAAATTCAAAACCGAAAGAGAAAAATACAATTACTACATTAATAATCTTGCTGAAGTGGATGCTTTATTGAAAATTGGCGCTGCAAAAGCCACCATTGTTGCTAATGGAGTCTTGAACAGAGTAAGAGAAAAATTAGGATTCGAAACAGCTTAAAAAAGCTTCTTTATAAAAAAACCGCAGATGCAGCTTTAATCCGTTCATCTGCGGTTTTTTGTATTAAATCGCCTCAAATAATTTCCCGGGCAGCGGTCGAATCACGCCTTTCAGTTCCATATTCAACAGCAGTCCTGATATTCTGTAAATCGGAAAATCACATTGTAAGGCAATAATATCCATTACTTCTTTTCCGGTTTTAAGAAGGTAATCGTAGACTTTTTGCTCATCGGCATCCAGAGTTACAAATAATTGTTTTTGAACGGGTTTGGTTTCTTTTTCTAAATCCCAATTCAGGATATAAATTAAATCAGCGGCACTGGTCAGCACATTTGCTTTTTGCGTTTTTATCAGGTTGTTGCAACCTTGACTGTATTTATCTGTAACACGGCCGGGAACAGCAAAAACATCCCGATTGTAATCATTCGCCATATTGGCCGTAATCAAAGAACCGCCTCTATCCGCAGATTCTATTACTATTGTTGCCTCGGACATGCCTGCTACAATACGATTTCTACGCACAAAATTTTCTTTATCGGGATTGGAAGAACTCCAAAATTCGGTCATAAATCCACCATTTTGTTCCACTTTGGCTACGTATTTCTTATGCGTTTTGGGATAAATTTGATTCAGACCATGCGCCACAACACCAATAGTTTGCAAGTTATTTTCGATGGCCAATTGATGCGCCACGATATCAACGCCATACGCAAAACCACTCACAATAATAGGATTTAAAGGCGCTATATCTTCCATCAATTTTCTACAGAATTCTATTCCGTAAGAGGTGATTTGACGTGTTCCAACAATGCTGATTATTTTTTTATTCTTTAAATCAATGTTTCCCGAAGTAAACAACAAAACCGGACCATCAATGCAATGTTTCAATCGCTCCGGATAATTTTCGTCTTGAAAATAAGCTACATTAATTTCATTTTTTTGAATAAAATCCAATTCTTGGTTGGCTTTTTCGAAAACAGATTTGTCTTTCAAATTTTTTATTAAAACCGAACCTACGCCATCAATTCCGGTTAGTTGTGAAGCTTTTGCTTTAAAAACAGATTCGGCATTACCCAAAAGAGTCAATAATTTTTTGGCCATTATATCGCCCACTCCTTCTACTCTTTGTAAGGCCAATAAATGAAATAAATCTTGTTCTATCATAAATAAAATTATACCGTATGGTTACTTATCAAACTGTTTTTTATGATTTCAATGCCATAAACAGTTGTTTTTTCTCCATCTAAAGATAGCTTTTTTATTACATTTATAAGATAAATAAAGTTATTTTTCGATTGCAGACAGAACGGCTTTGAAATAACTATTTGAAATTGAAATGTATAAAATTTAAAGCCGATTGTTAATAACAATTGTGAATAAAATTTTGATAACTATTTTGGTTGCATAACTTTGTTACTATGAAAATCGAACTTTACATCGCGCAGCTTTTATACCGTTATCAATGTGTAACCGTTCCGGGTTTTGGAGCTTTTTTGACCGAAATCCAATCGGCACAATTAAATGAAAATACCAACTCATTTTCTCCTCCAAAAAAAATGATTTCTTTCAATGCTTATTTGAAAAATAATGATGGTTTACTAGCCAATCATATTGCTCAAGCCGAAAAAACATCTTATGAATATGCCGTAAGTGCGATTCAATATGAAGTTTTTACTTGGAAAAAAGCGTTGCAGGAAAACGGTCTTTTTTCAATCAAAAATGTAGGTGATCTTACTTTGAATGGAGATAATAATTTGATTTTTACACCTTACGATAACACCAATTATCTGACGAATTCATTTGGTTTAAGTCCTTTTGTTTCTCCGCTTGTAAAAAGAGAAATTTTCGAAAAAGAACTTGAAGCGATTGAGCATAAAGATGCAGTTATTGATTTCGTTCCAGAAACAAGAACAACAAATCCATATTTAAAATACGCCGCAATTTTTGTCCTGGGGTTAGGATTAATAGGAAGCATTGGTTACCCAATTTACCAAAATCAAATCGCTACCGAAACTATTCTGGTAGAAACATCAGTACAAAAACAAGTACAAAACAAGATTCAACAAGCTACTTTTTTTATCGAAACGCCAATACCTGCTGTAACGCTTTCTGTAAAAGAAAATAAATTACCGTATCATATTATGGCCGGTGCTTTTAGAAATGAAAAAAATGCAGAAAATGAATTGGATCGTTTAACTCGTTTAGGCTACAAAGCGAAACGTATTGCTCCAAATAAAAACGGACTTTTTCCGGTACTTTACGGAAGTTTTTCAACATTTGCCGAAGCAGAGAAAGTAAAAAATGAAATTCAGAAAACACTAAATCCTGAAGCTTGGATTTTGATTCAATCACTATAAAAAACGAAACCTATTCTTAACCGAATAGGTTTTTTGTTTAAAGTCATTTCAACTGATTTGTTTTTAATTTAAACTTGCCTTATACATTCTGGCTTCATCCCAAGTAAATTTGTCGCTGTGTTTTTCCATTAAAGCATTCAGGGATTCTTCTTTATATCCTAAAAAAGCGTCCGCTAATTCTTGAATCTTATCTTCCGGCAAAACCTCTGAAATAGAAACCGCTTTGGTCTGAATTAATTTTACAAAATGCGAATAAATAGTTTGTTTTGTCAGCACCCTTATGGTGGCAATATCTTGTATAGAATTTTTTTGAACCCATAATTCATACGTTTCCTGAACAGTAGATTTTTTAGGCTCTTTGGTTTTTGCTTTTTTGGCAGTATAGCGCTCAATGTCTTTTTCGTCCTCGATTAAGGTGATATTTACCTTTTTGAATTCTTCAAGAATGGCTTCGGTCATATTAATCTTATACTGCTTTATTGCTGGCGAAGTTAGTTTCTCTTTTGAAATAGTTGCACCAGAAACCACCGTTTCAATTAACAATCTGGCTTTCATTAGACGCAAAACAGCATTAGTTTGCAACTCTTCCAGCACCATTAATTCATCATAAAAAGCTTTGGCCTTTTTGGTGCGTTTGACTTCTTCTATCTTCCAAAGGATTTGGTAAACCAATGCATCCATCGGAGCCATAAAATAATTGAAAGCCGCTTCAATTCGTTCTGAAACATGATTTAAATCGACGGTTTCTGAGGCAAAAAGTTTATTCAATTGTAAAATAAATTTTTTGGATGGCTCCAAAAGTTGTTCTATAGATTCCGACTGATTTTTTGCCCAAATGGCATGTTTTGATTTAGCCGAACTTTCTGAATTTTCAGAATAACTAAATCTGTGATTGCGCCATTCTTGTGCTAAATCATACCAATCGAAAGTGTTAATGAGATAGTTGTGAATAAAATTCTTGGTTTCAAAATGCAAGGCGTTTTCTAAAAAAGAATCGGAAGCTTTGTTCAACGAATAATCCATCACATCCTGATCATTTGAAATACCATTCATTCGTAGCGGCGAAAGCAAAATAAGGCCTTCTAAAGAACGTAAACGCGACAAAGCAACATATGCTTGTCCGGGAAGAAAAACTTGCGAAACATCAAGCGCAGCTTTGTCAAACGTCAATCCTTGACTTTTGTGAACGGTTATTGCCCAAGCCAATTTTATAGGATAATGAACAAAAGTGCCTAAAACTTCTTCTTCAATTTCCTTGGTCATTTCATCTACTTTATAGCGAATGTTTTGCCATTCGTACTTTTCGACTTCAATAGTTTTATTTTCTTCCGGAAAATGAACGAGAATTTCATGACTTGAAAGCGATTTGACAATTCCCATTTTTCCGTTGAAAAATTTTTTATCAAACGACAAATCGTTTTTTACAAACATGATTTGTGCGCCAACTTTAAGTTGTAATTGTTCCTCTACAGGAAATATTTTGTCCGGAAAATCGCCTGTAATTTCAGGATTGTATTTGACTAATTTCCCTTCTAAATCTTCAAGTGCCTGAGCGTTCATAGAATCTGCTTTGGCATTATGAGTCGTTAAAGTAATGTATCCTTTATTGGCTTTCAAATCAAAATCTGGCTTAACATATTGATTTAAAGCTTGAATGTCTTCGGCTGTAATTTGATTGTTCCGTAAATTATTTAAAACCGAAATAAAAGCATCGTCCGTTTGACGAAAAATTTTAGATAATTCTATATACAATGGCGGATTTTGCTGCACAACATGCGAATGAAAAAAGAATTTTCCCTTGTAATACGTTCGCAATGTTTTCCATTCTTCATCCCGAATTACAGGCGGTAATTGGAGTAAATCACCAATATATAACACTTGAATTCCACCAAAAGGAGTGTTTTTTTTACGAACGGTCTGCATCATAAAATCCATTGCATCAAGTAAATCAGCACGGAGCATACTTACTTCATCAATGATTAACAACTCCATATTTTTGATAACAGATTTCTTCAAACCACTCATTTTGAAGTGCCTGCGCAAAGTAGCTTTCGTTTCAAATTTGGTGTTTTGGGAAAATTGCGGCGAAGAATTATCAGGAATAAATCCGCCAAAAGGCAATTGAAACATCGAGTGAATGGTAACACCGCCAGCGTTTAAGGCAGCAATTCCGGTAGGCGCGACAACTACAGTATTTTTATGTGTGGTTTGTATGATTTCCCGCAAAAGCGTGGTTTTCCCAGTTCCGGCTTTACCGGTCAAAAAAACGGATCGGTGGGTTTGATTGATGAATCGTAAAGTGTAGGCAGCGGCTTCAGAGATGGTTTGCATTTGGCGTATACTATAAAGAAAGCTAAAATATCGAAAATTTATATCAGGTCAAACTGTTTTGATCATTACTTTTTTTGAAGCTTTATAATTCATTAAAATCAAAAAAAAAACTCCAAAAAAAAAGCCTTCAATCTACAATAGATGAAGGCAATTTTTGAATTAATATTGAAAAATTATTTTTTCGCTTCTGCTTTTACTTCTTTTGGAGCAGCTGCTTTATATTTGTCATTCAACGCTTTGATAAGCTCTTTTGTAATATCAAATTTATCTTCAGCATATAAAATTGAAGCAGCATCACCTGTTCCATAAATATAAGAATATCCTTTTTCTTTACCGTAAGTTTTGATAAATTTTTTCACACCACTTACTAAAGAATCCATTTCTTTTCCGCTTTCTTGTTGCAATTGTTGCGATAATGCTTGTTGTGCATAGCTCAATTGTTGCTCTCTTTTTTGCAATTCAGCTCCTTTTTGTTGTGCCCAAGCTTGACCGTTT
>ERZ1034365.181-NODE-181-length-35624-cov-5.273131_pt1 | contig 35624 bp, 30 predicted proteins | sample MGYA00520615_ERZ1034365 | MGnify/ENA primary metagenome ERZ1034365 (study PRJEB33736, sample SAMEA104284505) | Azolla filiculoides | biome: Urban; feature: Water surface; material: Ditch water | place: Netherlands | collected 2015-10-28 | depth 0-0.1 m ...
TTTCAAACCCTCTTGTATAAGTGAAAATTGTTGTTCAAATTCACAAAATACAATCATGCAACCAGCTTTTCCAACTTCTTTAGGTTCTTTTTCATCGTCTAATATGGCTACAGCTTTAACGGATGAAACAGGAACAGGAAAGTTAGTTTTCTCTGATTCTCCAACATTGGTAACTCCTATATTAGGTGAGCCTGCCTCTGGTGTTGCAACTAATTTAACAGGTTTGCCATTAACAACAGGAGTTACTGGTATATTACCAGTAGCAAATGGTGGTACAAACTCAACTGCAACTCCGACAAACGGTGGTGTAGGTTATGGTACTGGTACTGCTCACGCTTATTCTACTGCTGGTACAAATGGAGAGATTTTACAATCTTCGGGAGCAGGGACACCTGTTTGGGTGAGTGGTGGTACAATGATGTTTACAGGGAACACAAATAATGTTGCTGCTAGTACTGCAAACACAACTTTTTATCCAGTAATGGGAACTATTAGTGGCACAGCAGTTACAACTTCTTCATCAGCAGGAACCAGAACGCTTATTTCTCGTGATGGCACAATTAGAAATTTATATGTGAAGTCAAGTACTAATCCTGGAAACGGTAACAGTTATGCTATATCTATTCGTCTAAACGGAAGTTCTACCACGCTTACAGCTACTATTTCAGGTAGTAACGCGACTTCAGCTTCTAATACAACTAATTCCTTTACTGTAGTAGCAGGTGATGAAATTGAAATTCAACTCGCACCTAATAGTAATCCAACCGCAGCCAAAATTAGTTGGGCTGTTGATTTTACATATTAAATTTTTATTCTTTCTGAAAAATTAAATTTAAATGAAAATATAGAATACAAAAAATGATCATTAAAAAATGATACAATGAAACAAAAAATAACTTTCTTTCTTTTTATATTATTGGCATTAGTCGGTACTGTAAATGCCCAAAGCATCAGCCGAAAGCTCATCTCGAATGCGGGAGGGACTTTGCAGGCTGGAGGAAAAAAAATTGCGTTTACCGTTGGCACAAAGAGGCATAATCTGGGAACGGCTAAAGCTGCAATTGTGAAAGGTACCATCAGTACGGGTATCGTTAGCGCAGATGTTTGTCTTGGCGGTACGTTCAATTTACCTTTTACCGCTACTGCTATGAACGCGGGCAATATCTTTACGGCACAGTTGAGCAACGCCACTGGAAGTTTTGATAATCCAGTAAATATTGGAACCTTATCTGCTACTTCAACTGGTGCAATTCAGGTTACCATTCCTGCTACTACTTTGGCGGGAACAGGCTATAGAATAAGAGTAACGAGTAGTTCACCTGCTCTTGTTGGTACTGATAATGGTACTAATATTGCCATAAGTCCAACAATAATAGCCATAACTGTTCCTGAAGTCATCAATACAGTGAATGCCTCGCCGGTAGATTTAAATAGTTTTCTCCCTCAAGGCACACCTTCAAACGGACTGTGGGTAGATGTGAACAATACAGGTTTCCTTGACGGAAGTTATTTAGACCCAATGAACAAGGCTGCTGGCGAGTATATTTTTCACTACACTATTCTTACTGACACTTGTTTAACCAACTATATTGTTACTGTAAAACTCGATCAGAGTTTTGTGTTAGGTTGTGGTACCGTATTAGTTCACAATGCTTTCTCACCAAACGGAGACGCATTGAATTCAACTTTTGTTATTGACAATATCGATCAAGTAACATGTTATCCTGAGAATTCGGTTGAAATATTTGATCGTCAAGGTTTATTAGTTTTTTCGACCAAAAATTATAATAACGAAAAAAATAATTTTAATGGAATTGCACGGGGTAAAAACGTAATAAAACAAGGAGCTGGTTTGCCAACAGGAACTTATTTTTATATTTTGAATTATAATTTCTATACTAGTAAAAATAAAATCCAAACTAAAAGGGAAGAAGGGTTCTTGTATTTAGTAAATTAATTTAATAGCCACACCCAGAAATAAATAGTTTCTGGGTATTATAATAATGATAAAAATGAAAAAAAAAATACTAACACTTGTTTTGATGTTTGTAGTGTTTGCAAATTATGCTCAGCAAGACGCTCAGTTTACACAATATATGTATAATACTATAAATATCAATCCAGCTTATGCAGGGTCAAGAGGAGCCATGAGTATATTTGCCTTGCATCGCACACAATGGGTAGGAATAGATGGAGCGCCGGTCACTAATACTGCATCTATCAATACCCCCTTAAACGCAAGTAATCTTGGTTTGGGTGTTTCTATAATAAATGATAAAATAGGTCCTGTTCAGGAGAATACCATCTCAGCAGATTTGTCTTATAGCATAAAAACTTCTACGTTTTTTAAACTCTCCTTTGGTGTCAAGGCTACGGCAAATTTGTTTAATTTAGACATTGCCAAATTAGATCCTGTGCAGTCTTCAGATCCATCACTTCAAAACTATAGCAACTTTTCTCCTAACATTGGTGCTGGCCTTTATTTACATTCGGATAGAGCATACATTGGATTTTCTATTCCAAATTTTATCGAAACAAATCGTTATAATGATAATGAGGTAGCCATTTTCAAAGAAAAAATTAATTACTATTTAATTGCAGGATATGTATTTAATTTTTCAAATGCTGTTAAATTTAAACCTACATTATTAACAAAAATTGTCGAGGGAGCACCGCTTCAAGTTGATCTATCAGGAAATTTTATGTTTAGTAATAAATTTGTACTTGGTGTTGCTTATAGATGGAGTGCATCAGTAAGTGCTATGGCTGGATTTCAGGTTTCTGATGGAATCTATATTGGCTATGGCTACGATCACGAAACCACTCAACTTCAACATTATAATGCTGGTTCTCATGAAATTTTCTTGCGCTATGAAATTTTCAAAAATGTCGAAAAAATGATCACTCCTAGATTTTTTTAAAGATAATTTTTGTTAAAATAATATTTTAATTGACCTATCACAAGTTGTACCAAGGACCTTAAATATTTTTAAGGTCATTTTTATCTAGATCAATAATATTCCTAAAATAAAAATGCCAATCCTAAATTTTAAGATTGGCATTATACTTAAATGACCTTAATTTCCTAATATGGTTAATAAATTACCTCAAACTAGCACCCAATTCAGTTTCTAGATTTTTTTGCAACTTGCTCATAATTTTGTCAATCTGTACATCGGTCAAGGTTTTGGTATTGTCTTGAATCGTGAAGCTTACCGCATAGGATTTCTTACCTTCTGGAAGATTTTGGCCTTTATAGACATCAAATAAACTGATGTCTTTCAATAATGATTTCTCTGTTTGTCTAGCAAGATTGTAAACAGCATCAAATGAAATGTTATCGTCCAATAACAAAGACAAATCTCTTCGAACTTCTGGATATTTTGGAATTTCGACAAATTTAATTTTATTGGAAAGCAGTTTCAAAATCAATGCCCAATTGAAATCAGCAAACAAAACTTCTTGTTTGATGTCGAAATGTTTTAATATTGATTTTTTCACCACACCATATTCTACCAAAATATCACTTCCTATACCAATGGCAATCCCTTCAGAGAAAACATCGGATGTAACAGGAATGCTTTGTGTTTTTTTAATTCCTAATCGTTCCAAAACAGCATTCACATAGCCTTTGAACAAGAAGAAATCAGTGGTTTTTTTTGCAGTTGTCCAATTTTCTTGATTTCGGTTTCCAGTGATGAACATTGTTAAGTGTTTCTGTTCTTCATACCCTGCTGGAAATTTATGGTAGGTTTTTCCAAATTCAAAGAATTTCAAATCAGAATTTCTGCGATTGATATTATAAGAGATGGCTTCCAATCCTGAAAACAACAAAGACTGACGCATAGCTGCCAAATCATTACTCAATGGATTTAACATCAATACATTGTGTTCTTCTTTGAGCATTTCAGTCAATTGAACGTAGGAAGAAGTCGTTAATGAATTGGCCATCATTTCGTGAAAACCTTGTGAATTCAGTTGAGAAGCAACAACGTTTTGCACTTTATAATCTTCGGTTCTTGGCGCATTAGAAACTGTTGCATTCAATTTATCCGAAAACTTGATATTGTTGTAACCATACACACGAAGAATTTCTTCGATAACGTCGATTTCTCTTTGTACATCCACACGATATGCTGGAATTGTTAGTCCTAAACCAGCATCCGAAACACTGTTTACCTTGATTTCCAACGAAGCCAAGATGTTTTTAATGATTTCTTTGGATAATTCTTGACCAATAATTTTCTTAACATTATTGAAATTTAAAACCACCGGAAAATCAGCAATTTTCTTTGGATAAATATCAACAATATCCGAAGTGATTTCACCGCCAGCCACTTCTTGAATCAACAAGGCTGCCCGTTTCAAGGCATATTCCGTGATGGTTGGGTCAATTCCTCTTTCAAAACGGAAAGAAGCATCAGTATTTAATTGATGTCTTTTGGCGCTTTTTCTAATGCTTACAGGATTAAAATAGGCACTTTCTAAGAAAATAGAAGTGGTCATATCTGAAACTCCCGAATCTTTTCCTCCAAAAACACCAGCAATACATAAAGGCCCTTTTTCATCACAAATCATTAAATCTTCTTCATGCAAACTTCTTTCTACATCGTCTAAGGTTGTAAATTTGGTTCCTGAAGGAAGTGTTTTTACAATTACTTTGCCGTGAATTTTGGAAGCATCAAAAGCGTGAAGTGGTTGTCCTAATTCGTGTAAAACATAATTAGTAACATCTACAATATTATTTTTTGGATTTAATCCAATAGATTTCAAGCGGTTTTGTAACCAAGCAGGTGATGGTTTTACGGTTATTCCAGAAATAGTTACACCACAATATCTTGGGGCCAAAAGAGGTTTTTCAACACTAACATCAATTTTAAGAATTCTTTTGTCAATTCTAAAATTACTTACTGATGGAGAAATTAATTCAACTTTGACTCCAGATTGCAATAAACCAGCTCTTAAATCTCTAGCGGTTCCAAAATGACTCATTGCATCGGCTCGATTGGGAGTCAATCCAATTTCGAAAACTTCGTCATTTTCTATTTTGAAAACGCTAGCAGCTGTAGTTCCCGCTTTGATAGTGTTGTCAAGAATCATAATGCCTTCATGACTTTCGCCTAGACCTAATTCATCTTCGGCACAAATCATACCGTGACTTTCTTGACCTCTAATTTTTCCTTTTTTGATTTGAAAGGCAACGCCTTCTTTGTCATATAAAGTAGTTCCAATGGTGGCCACAGGTACTTTTTGACCCGCAGCAACATTTGATGCGCCACAAACAATTTGAACTGGAATGCCATTTCCTAAATCAACAGTGGTTACTTTCAAACGATCGGCGTCTGGATGCGGAACACAAGTAAGAACGTGACCTACGACAATACCTTCTAAACCTCCTTTTACGGACTGATATTTTTCGACTACTTCTACCTCAAGACCTAAATCGGTCAATAATGCCGCAGTTTCTTCAGATTTCCAGTCTATTTTTATGAATTGTTTTAACCAGTTGTATGATATTTTCATTTGAGAATTTTAATGAGAGTGCAAATATAAGGATTGCAGATTGGAGTAAGAAACAATTTTTTTTGTTTTTTATAATTGAATTCGCCTATTTAATTCTACTTTAAATAGTAATTATGTAATCAAAAACTTAAATATTTATCAAATTAGTAATAAAATAACATAAAAAAAACACATAGTAAAATTTTATGCTATTATTTGAATGAATTGTGCTATTCTGGTGCTAAATATGAAACTATTTTTGAAAAAATTAAAACAGATAAAGTTATGAACCAGTTAGTAAAAAGACCTGAATTTAAGGCAACGTATGATAATTATATTGGAGGAAAATTTGTTGCGCCCATTGGTGGTCAATATTTTGATGTAGTTTCTCCAATAGATGGAAAAGTATTTACAAGGGCAGCTCATTCTACTAAAGTCGATATTGATTTAGCTGTTGACACTGCCTATGAAGCTTTTAAAACTTGGGGGAAAACCTCGGTTACGGAGCGTAGTATATTATTGAACAAAATTGCCCAAGTTATTGAAGATAATCTGGAATATATTGCGACTGTTGAAACTGTTGATAATGGAAAAGCAATTCGGGAAACTTTAGCCGCCGATATTCCTTTGGCAATTGATCATTTCCGATATTTTGCCAGTGTAATTCGTGCCGAAGAAAGTTCCATCGCTGAACTGGATTCTCAAACCGTTTCGATTGCCTTGAGTGAACCATTGGGAGTAATTGCCCAAATTATTCCTTGGAATTTTCCAATTTTAATGGCTGTTTGGAAACTTGCTCCAGCATTGGCGGCAGGAAATACTGTAGTTTTAAAACCAGCCGAAAGCACTCCAATTTCTATTTTGGTATTAATGGAATTAATTGGCGACATTCTTCCTCCTGGAGTGGTAAATATTGTCAATGGTTTTGGTGCCGAACTTGGAAGGACTTTGGTTACCAATAAAAAAGTATCAAAAGCCGCCTTCACCGGTTCGACACCAACGGGTCGTTTGGTGATGCAATATGCTACCGAAAATATTATTCCCGTGACTTTAGAATTGGGTGGAAAATCTCCCAATATTTTCTTGAAATCCGTTGGTGATGCCGACGATGATTTCTTTGACAAAGCCGTTGAAGGTGCTGTATTGTTTGCTTTAAATCAAGGGGAAATTTGTACTTGCCCTTCCAGATTATTGATTCACGAAGACATATACGAAAAATTTATTGCCCGAGTAATCGAAAGAACTGCGGCAATCAAATTGGGGAATCCGTTGGACAGGACGACTATGATGGGAGCGCAAACTTCATTGGTTCAAAAAGAAAAAATTCTTTCTTACATCAAATTAGGAAAAGAAGAAGGTGCCGAAATTTTAATTGGAGGTGCTGAAAATCATATGGAAGGTGATATTTCAGGAGGTTATTATATCAAACCGACACTTTTCAAAGGGAATAATAAAATGCGTATTTTTCAAGAAGAAATCTTTGGACCTGTTTTGGCTGTGACAACTTTCAAAACAACTGAAGAAGCTATCGCTATTGCAAATGATACGATGTATGGTTTGGGAGCTGGAGTTTGGACTCGTGATGCGCACGAAATTTACCAGGTTCCAAGAGCGATTCTGGCTGGTCGTGTTTGGGTTAACCAATACCATTCTTATCCAGCTGGCGCACCTTTTGGAGGGTACAAACAATCAGGGATTGGCCGTGAAAACCACAAAATGATGTTGGGACATTATCGTCAAACAAAAAATATGTTGATTTCATACGATAAAAAGAAATTAGGTTTCTTTTAATAGATTTTATAGTTTTAGCTAATTCTAAGCCCGGCAGATTGTATTATTTGTCGGGTTTTATTTTAAATTAAAAAAGATGATAAAAAGAATTGATGCCACAGAAAAAGCAGTAGAATTAATCAAAATTTTACAAGAAAAGCACGGTGATTTGATGTTTTACCAAGCTGGAGGATGTTGCGAAGGAACGCAGCCACAATGTTTCGAAAAAGGAGGATTTTATCAAAGATTGGGCGATGTATGCATTGGTACAATAGAAAACACTGAATTTTGGGTTGACAAGGATTTATTCGAATATTGGAAACATGCCCATTTTACTTTGGATGTAATTGATGCTTTTGGAGTAGGAGGATTTTCTTTGGAAACTCCTTTAAAAAAAACTTTCCGAATCGAATACCGAATTTTCACTTCAGAAGAGGAGCAATCGCTTGAGCCTCTTATATTTATCGAATAGCCTAACTTACATATAATAATTGATATTGTTTTGGCGTAATTCCTTCGTATTTTTTGAACAATCGAATGAAGTAATTGGAATCTTCAAATCCAGATAAATAGCAAACTTCGTTGATTTGTATCGTAGGATTTTTGAGTAATTGTTTAGCGCATCTAATTTTTTCGCCTATTATAAATTCTATAGGACTCATTCCTAATTCTCTTTTGAAAAGTCGGTAGAAAGAGGCAGAACTCATACTTGCTTTTTCGCTTAAATGTTTCATATTGATGTTTTCTCTCAAATTCAATCGAATAAATTCAATCACTGGTGTAATTGGGTTTTTCGGATCTGTAAACAATCCGTCATCAATGGCTTTTGCGGTTTGTGTTTGTATAATTCGAATCAATAATTCCTGTAAAGTCAAATCAGCAAGAACATCTTTTGTAATCGAAGTACTTAAGCATTCTTTTATTAATTTATTGATGGTCGTTGCCAATTCTACATTATTATAGAAGAAATAATTCTGGTAATTCAAATGCCAAAACTGGTCGTTGCCTTCTTTTGGATAGCGTTCATTGAGAAACTGTAAGGTTTCTGTAATTTTTGTTTGGTCAATGGCCAAAGCCAAACATTGCGTGGGGTTATGGAGAGCGGCTTCCGGAAAATCGATTTTCATTTCTACCTTTGAAGGAACGACAACTGTTTCCCCTGGTAAATACTCAAAAGCTGGATCGTCAAAAAGGTGCATTACTTTTTTGCCTCTCAGCATGCTGGTTACCACCAAATCATTGAATTTTAAAGGAACCAATGCAGAAGATTCGTAGGTCTCAAAAAGATTAAGTTCACAATGATTTAAAGAGTAAACGGTCCTGTTTTCCACTAAGGTTTTTAACGATTTCTCGTTAGATAAATTGGGTGGATTTATTAAAGCCCGGTTTAACTTCATAATTTATTTTATTAAAAAACAGAATTTGAAATTTAATGAAAATAATTATTGAAACAACAAAACTTTAGAAAAAAAATTAAAGCAATTCCTCTACGTGTTTTTTGATGTTTTCGGCAATTTTTTTGATTGGTAAATCATTTGCGTCAGTACCAAAAGGCTCTTCTATTTCCTCTGAAATTAATTCAATACTGGCCAATACATAAAAAATAAAGGGCACCACCGCAATTACATAATACCCCAAAGAAAATACATAAGAATAGGGAAGTGTTAGTATAAAAAGGAAAATAAATTTTTTGATAAAAGTACTGTAAGAATAGGGGATAGGTGTGTTTTTAATACGTTCACAAGCTCCGCAAATATCGGTGAAAGATTGAATTTCTGCATTCAAAATTATTAGTTCATCGCCTGATATTTTTTTGGCTTCATAAAGTGTATGGATTTTTTGAAACAACATTTTTGCGATTTGATTGGGTCTATGTTTGTGATGATTTATTGCTAAATCTACATCATCAAATAAAAGCATACTTGTTTCTTCATCTTTCAAATGTTTGTCTAGCATAGAAGCATAGCTTGGAATTAATTTACGGAAGTAAGCCAAATCCTTTTCTTCTTTTAATATCACTGAAAGTTTTATGGACAAATTGCGGCTGTTGTTAACCAAAGCACCCCATAATTTTCGTCCTTCCCACCAACGATCATAGGCTGAGTTGATTCGATAGGCTAATAGCAAAGAGATTACAAAACCTAATGTTGTGTGAATCAAAGAAAGGTTTTTAACGTGACTCGTATCATCTAATTGAAGATATTCTACTTCTAAATAAGCTATACCGCCAGAATAAATAGCAATTAAAAGTATAAAAGGTAATAAGGTTCTAAAAGAATCTGATTTGCGAAAGCTAAAGATGTAAGAACGCCATATTTTCGGATTATATGCTATCATTTAGATTTTTTTTTGGACAAAAATAAACTAAAAACTCATATTTCCCGCCAATTCTTTCAGGGCAATTTCAGATAATTTTGCCTGAAATTGAGCATTGCTGTAGCGCACTTTGGCATTGATGTAATTCAATTGTGCCGCTCTAAATTCGATTGTGGTTATGGTTCCTATTTTAAATTTATCTACAGTAATACTTAAATTTTGTTTGGCAATGGCTTCGTTAGTTTCTTCCAATTGAATCAATTCCAGATTGGTCAAATAGGTTTGAAATGCTGTTGACAATTCTGAATTCAACAAAAGACTCTGTTGTTCAATAGCAATTTTGGAGTTTTCAATTTGAAGTTTGGCAATTTTCTCGTTACGGTTTTGAGCAAAACCATCAAATAAATTTAAGGAAGCTCTCAATCCATAATTGAGTCCGTGTGCCGAAGATTGAGAGGTAAACCCCAAACTAGACTGGCTTTCAGCAAAGTTGTAACCCGAAGTCAAGTTCAATGTAGGATAACGTTCCCCTTTGATTTGCTTCAGATCTAATTCAGAAATCCTTTTGTTGATAATTTCAGATTCTAATTGTGGATTTTGTTTTTCGGCCAAGGCCATTAAATCAGCAAGTACTAATTTATCATCCACAGTAACTTCATCAACCACTTTAAAATCTATTTTTGAATCTCTGGCCAAAATTTGATTCAAGGCAATTTTTCTATTGGCATAAGATTCTTTTTGACGCAAAAGTGCCACTTTGTCTGTGTTCAAATCTACTTGGGCATTCAAGACTTCCAATTTGGAAGCTTTTCCAATGTTAAACCTATTTTGCGCCAAAGTTAATCGTTGGGTCGAAATAACGATGGTGGTGTCTAGCGCTGCCAATTGCTGTTGTTGCTGAACTAAATCAAAATAAACCGCGTTCACGGCACTGATTTTCAATATTATGGTACGTTTTAGCTGGGTTTCTCCCAATTTTTGCAATTCTTTCAATTGGTCTAATTTGGCAAACATTTTAAAACCGTCAAAAACCGTCCAGTCCAATCCCACACCATAGTTTAAACTGTTGTTTTTGGCATTGTCAAGTGCATTTACAGTACCATCTTGTCGGGTTTGCGAGCTGTTTTGAATGCTGTTAGCATCGACCAAGGTGGCGGTGACTTTGGGTAACATTCCTGCGTTTCCCTTGGCTACATTGGTTTTGTCAATCGTTAAATTATTGGAAGCCATTTTGATTTCAAAATTGTTTTCCAATGCTATTTTTAAAGCATTTTCTATAGTCAAAACTTCTTGCGCATTGGTTTGTGCTATGCAAAACAAGAATAAAATTAGACTACGGATTAATATTTTAGTATTCATAATTTTTTGTTTTTACCACAAATTACACAAATTGCCACAAATTTTTTCTTGTGAAAATTTTACAATTTCTTGTTTTCAATTTGTGCTAATTTGTGTAATTTGTGGAGATTTTTTTATTTAATATCTTTTTCATACTCTTCGATATGATCAAATTCTGGATAATGTTTTCGAGCTTTTGACCACATCAAGTACAAAGAGGGAATCACAAACAAGGTTAAAACCAAAGAAAAAATGGTTCCTCCAACAATCACGACTCCCATTCCAATTCTGCTGTTAGAAGCGGCTCCAAGGGACATTGCAATAGGTAATGCTCCCAATGAAATAGCCAAACTGGTCATTAAAATAGGTCGAAGTCGTGCTTCCGAAGCTTCTATAATGGCATCGTATTTTGGTTTTCCTTGTTCACGCAGTTGGTTTGCAAATTCGACAATTAAGATTCCGTTTTTGGTTACCAACCCAATAAGCATTACGGTTCCGATTTGGCTAAATATATTCCAAGTTTGACCAAATAACCACAATGAGAATAAGGCTCCAGCAACAGCCATTGGTACGGTTAAAATGATGATAAACGGATCGATGAAACTTTCGAATTGTGCTGATAAAATTAAAAATATTAATAACAAAGCCAATCCAAAAGCAAAAGAAGTATTCGAACTACTTTCGACAAAATCCCTAGATTCTCCACCCAAATCGGTTGTAAAAGTATCGTCCAGCACTTTGGCTTTTATTTCATTCATTGTTTCAATTCCATCGCTAATGCTTTTGCCTGGAGCTAGTCCTGCCGAAACGGTTGCCGACATATAGCGGTTGTTATGAAACAATTGTGGCGGATTACTTTGCTCTTCGATAGTCATTACATTGTCCATTTGAATCAATTCGCCTTTGTTGTTTTTAACAAACATCGAAGTTAAATCCAAGGGTTTTGAACGGTCTTTTTGTTCAAATTGACCAATGACTTGGTATTGTTTTCCGTTTCGCATAAAATAACCAAAACGTTGTCCGCTTAACGAAAGTTGCAAGGTTTGGGCAATGTCAATAACCGATATTCCTAAACTTTCAGCTTTCTCTCGATTGATAGAAACATTGATTTCGGGTTTGTTGAATTTGAGATTCACATCCGTAACCGAAAAGGTTTCACTTTTAGAAACTTCGTCCATAAATAGAGGAATTTTTTCCTCTAACTTTTCGAAATTAGGAGCTTGAATAATATATTGTATAGGCAATCCACCACGTCTGTTTACCGAAATTGTTGGTTGTTCAGTGACCGATGTTTTGGCTTCGGGATATTTGTTGGTTATTTTAGTTAGTTTTTCGGCTATTTCTTTTTGAGAAAGTTTTCTTTCATCGGGTTGTTTCAGGGCAATTCTGATGAAGCCGCTATTAACCGATGAAGCCAGAAATCCTGGTGCAGTAATAACCAAAGCTACTTTTTTTTCAGGAATAGAATCGTCCAAAATTCTTGAAAGTTCTTGCATAAACCTTTCGGTATATTCATAACTTGAACCTTCGGCAGTATTGGTTCTAATCGTCAAAGCACTTCGGTCATCATACGGAGCGGTTTCTTTTTGTAAGAGATTAAAAAACAAATAAATCAGTCCAAAACAGACGATTAGTATTGGAAAGCTTAGCCACTTTTTTTTCATAAAACTCTCTAAAGCATTGGCATAGCCACTGTTTAATTTTTGAAAAAAAGGTTCGGTTTGAAGATAAAATTTCGATTTTTTTTGAACGCCACCTTTCATCAAATACGCATTTAGCATTGGCGTAAGCGTAAGCGAAACAAAAGCCGAAATTAATACGGCAGCTCCTATGACGACGCCAAATTCTCTAAACAATCTACCTACAAATCCTTCGAGGAAAATTACAGGAAGAAATACGGCTGCCAGAGTGATGGAAATGGAAATTACAGCAAAAAAGATTTCGTTTGATCCTTTGATAGCGGCTTCAATGGGAGTCATTCCTTCTTCCACTTTTTTGAAAATATTTTCGGTCACCACAATTCCATCATCAACAACCAATCCTGTTGCTAGTACAATGGCGAGCAAAGTCAGTACGTTTATCGAAAATCCAAAGAGCCACATTATGAAAAATGTTGCTATCAATGAAACAGGAATATCAATCAATGGACGAAATGCAATAGCCCAATCTCTGAAAAACAAAAAGATAATCAAGATTACCAAAAGGATTGAAATTCCTAAAGTTTCGGCTACTTCAATCACCGAATTTTTCACAAAAACGGTGTTGTCAAGAGCAATGTTTATATTGATATCTTTGGGTAAATCTCTTTTCAAAGCAGCGAATTCTTTATAAAAAGCTTTCGAAATGTCTAGATAATTAGCGCCTGGAAGTGGTACAACCGCAACACCAACTAATGGCATTCCAGATTGGCTCATTTTAGTTTCTAAATTTTCAGGCCCTAAACTAGCCGTTCCAATATCGCTAAAACGGACTATTTTATCGCCTTCAGTGCGTATGATTATATTGTTGAATTCTTCGGCAGAGGAGAGGTTTCCTATTGTTTTTACAGTAAGTTCGGTATTATTCCCAGTAATTTTTCCAGAAGGCAATTCTACGTTTTGTTTGTTTAAAGCAGTTCTAACTTCAGAAACGGTACAGCCGTAGGAAGCTAATTTTACGGGATCAATCCACAAACGCATTGCATATCTTTTATGTCCCCAAATTTGTACTCCGCTTACTCCAGGGATGGTTTCAAGTCGCTGGGCGATTACATTTTCGGCAAAATCACTCAATTCCAATGGATTTCTAGAATCACTCTGAACGGTCATCGAAATAATGGCATCTCCATTGGCATCAGCTTTTGAAACTACTGGTGGTGCATCGATATCTTGGGGTAAATTCCGAATGGCTTGCGATACTTTGTCACGAACATCATTGGCGGCTTCTTCGAGATTTTTATTCAAATTGAATTCGACCGTAATATTGCTACTTCCTTGAAGACTCGATGAAGTTACATTCCGAATTCCATCAATTGAATTAATGGCTTTTTCTAAAGGTTCCGTGATTTGGGACTCAATAATATCGGCGTTGGCTCCTGTATAACTGGTTCGAATCGAAACTTGAGCAGGATCGATGGAAGGAAATTCTCGAACGCCAAGAAAAGTGTAACCAATAATTCCAAACAAGACTATGGCTAGATTGATAACGATCGTAAAAACGGGTCTTCTTATGCTGGTGGTTGATAAACTCATTGTGACTTTAGATTTTAGACTTTAAATTTTAGAATGAAGAGAATAGATAATTAAAATCCATAACTCAAAACCTAACAAATTTTAGCCTTTGATTTTTATTTTAACTGGAGATTCTTTTTTCAAAGACATTACACCGCTTGTAATCAGGGTGTCTCCAACCTTAAGTCCCGAAAGGACTAAAACAGATGCGTCAGTTCTTGTAGTTGTTTCTACCATAATTTCGGTCGCTTTTCCGTTATTGGATATAAAAACTTTTTTCCCGTTTTGAACAGGAACGATGGCTTCTGTTGGAATTACGACGGCATCTTTTATGACATCCAATGGCAATTCGACGTTGGCAAAAGTTCCAGGCAATAATTTTCCATCTTTGTTTTCTGCCAAAGCTCTGATTTGTAAAGTTCGGGTAGCGATTTCAATTTCGGGTTCGATGGCATATACTTTGGCAAAATGTTTTTCAGAAGCACCCACAACGGTAAAACTCAAATTCGAATTGACTTTTATTTGGTTGGCATATTTTTCAGGTACCGAAAAAGTGATTTTTAATTGACCAACGTTCACCAATTTGGCAACCAAAAGGCTAGGAGTGATGTAGGTTCCGGGTGAAATGGAGCGTAAACCAATTTTTCCCGAAAAGGGTGCTCTAACCGAAGTTTTGGCAATTTGGGCATCAATAAGTTGTACTTGAGCTTGTGCCAATTTGAAATCGGCTCTGGCCACATCGTATTCTTCTTGGCTAATGGCTTCTTTGGCCAATAAAAGTTTGGCTCTTCGTTCGTTTTCCGATGCCAATCCTTGTTTGGTTTTGGCTTGTTGCAATTGCGCCCTCAATTCGACATCATTTACTTTAAAAAGCAATTGTCCTTTTGAAACATTGCTGCCTTCTTTAAAATAAATTCCTTCTACAATTCCAGAAATTTCAGAGCGAATTTCAACTTGTTCATTGGCTTCAATTGAACCTGAAAGCGAAATAGTATTGTCGAAAGTTTCTGTTTTTATGACAATTCCATTAACGGTTATTTCTTTGTTTTTGCCATCCTTTCCTTTAGAATCGCCATTTTTATTTTTATTTGAAACAATTCGGTATGCAATAAATGCTCCGAAACCAATAATTAGCAAGGTGTAAACGATATGTTTTATTTTCATAATAGTCCAGAAAGTGAGATTAGATTTCTCGTTTTGTATATAATGACAAATTTAGGCTTTAGAATTTGGAAAAATGGGGGTTTTGTTAATTATTTAACAACTGATTAACAATGAATTTTAATACTAAAAAAAGCAGAATAAAATAAGACTTAAAAAAAATAAAAGGGTTTAATTTTAGTTTAAAAAATTTATGAATTGGGAAATAAATAATTATTTTTGAGGATAAATAATTTTAAAGTTTGTATAGCAAAGTTATTCGTTTGTAGATATTTTACTCAAATATAGTAGAAAAATATTTTTTACTTAATACTAGAAAAGCTTCAATATTTTTCACAATATGAAAAAAACGTTCCTTGCCCTTTTAGCAATTATTTTAACCTCATGTCATCCATTTGGAGAACAAAAAGTATTGAGTTATAAAACTGAATTAGAGAATTTGGCTTTACAATTTCAGAAATACGATAATGGAACTTTTGATAGAGATGAAATTGACGAATTTTTAATAGGGGAAATTCGTGATTTAAACATTGATTTGGTTGTGAAAAATGGTGATAAGAAAAATCCAAGTTATTCTGGATTTGATGAGGAAAATGATAGTCTAGTAATCTTTATCAAAAAATCCAATAGTTTATTTGATACTGAAAAACGTATCCTTTTTGACTATCATAAAAAACCTCAAAATTACGGAAATAATGAAATTTCTGGAGCATCATACAGCATTGTTCAACTTAATGAAAGATTCTATTTCTCTGAAGAAGGATTTGATTAAAATATATGACAGCGTAATCGAGGATAATACTTCCTGTTCCGCAAAGTCTCCGACTTTGAGGTAGCGACTTTCGGTTTTCAACCGATTTTTTTTTAGGTTTTTCATAAGTCAGTCACAGACTGAGAAACACATCCTCAAAGTCTCCGACTTTGAGGAGCATTTAAAAAAATCCGTTTTTATCCTTGTTTTTACGAAGTAAATCCGTTTTATCCGTGTGCTATTCAGCTTACTTTAACTAATATAATTCCAAATATTTTTCTTCTTGGTCAATTCGATGTATGTGGCTCTTAAAACGGCATTTTCAGGTTTTTGCATTGGTGCATCGTCTTTCAAAATTTTTAAGGCATAATTGCGTGCCAATGCCAAAATATCCCTATCCCGAACTATGTCGGCAATTTGCAGATTCAAGACGCCGCTTTGTTGGGTTCCCATCAAATCGCCCGGACCACGAAGTTTGAGATCGACTTCGGCAATTTCGAAACCATCGTTGGTTCGTGTCATTGTTTCCATTCGGGTTTTGCCGTCGGCACTCAATTTGTGGCTCGTCATCAGGATGCAGTAGCTTTGTTCGGCACCACGACCCACACGACCTCGAAGTTGGTGAAGTTGCGACAATCCAAAACGTTCCGCATTTTCGATAATCATCACGCTGGCATTCGGAATATTCACGCCCACTTCAATCACGGTCGTGGCGACCATAATGTTGGTTTTTCCTTCGGCAAATCGTTTCATTTCGGCATCTTTATCGGCTGGTTTCATTTTGCCGTGAAGAATGGAAATGGCATATTGCGGCAACGGAAAATCACGAGAAATACTTTCGTACCCGTCCATCAAATCCTTTAAATCCATTGTTTTTGATTCTTCAATTAATGGATAAACAATGTAGATTTGTCTGCCAATGGCAATTTCGTCTCTAATAAATTTCCAAACTTTCAAACGATTGCTGTCAAATCGATGCACGGTTTGAATGGGTTTTCGTCCCGGAGGCAATTCGTCAATGACTGAAATATCTAAATCGCCATACAAACTCATCGCCAAAGTCCTTGGAATAGGCGTAGCGGTCATTACCAAAACGTGAGGTGGAATTTCGTTTTTCTTCCACAATTTCGAACGTTGTTCTACTCCAAAACGATGTTGCTCGTCTATCACGGCCAATCCCAAATTGTGAAATTTTACTTTGTCTTCCAACAAAGCGTGCGTGCCAATCAGGATGTGCAAACTGCCGTTTTCTAGTTCTTCGTGAATGATTCTTCTATTTGCAATTTTAGTTGAACCAGTAAGTATTTTTATATTGATATTCAATTCTTTGGCTAATTCTGACAAACCGTTGAAATGTTGGTTGGCCAAGATTTCTGTTGGTGCCATCAAGCAGGATTGAAAGCCGTTGTCTAAGGCGATGAGCATACTCATCAAGGCCACGATTGTTTTCCCGGAACCCACGTCGCCTTGCAGCAATCGGTTCATTTGGGCGTTGCTTCCCATATCGATTCGAATTTCCTTGATGACTCTTTTTTGGGCGTTGGTCAATTCAAAAGGCAGGTGGTTTTGGTAAAAATTATTGAAATATTCGCCCACTTTCGTAAACGGATGTCCTTTGATTTTGTGCTTCCGAATCAGGTTTTTTGTAATTAATTGCAATTGGATATAGAACAATTCCTCGAATTTCAATCGGTATTGGGCTTTCGCTAAAACTTCGGCACTTTTTGGAAAATGAATATTGAATAAGGCCGCATTTTTGGGAATTAATTTCAATTCGGCAATCAAATAATCGGGTAAAGTTTCATCGAATTTGGCTTGGGTTTCCAAGAACAATTGCTGTATCATTTTATTGATTACCCGATTGGAAATTCCTCGGTTTGCCAAGGTTTCGGTTGATGGATAAACAGGTTGCATAGCCGAGCGCAGGCTTTGTTGGTGCTCGCTCATCAATTCGATTTCGGGATGCGCCATATTGAAAGTATTCCCGAAAGAAGTGCATTTTCCGAAGATTACACACATTTCATTCAGCTTCAAACTCTCCCGAATCCATTTGTGTCCCTGAAACCAAACGAGTTCCATTTGTCCTGTATCGTCCACGAAAGTCGCCACCAAGCGTTTTTGGTTTTTGCCAAATTCAACCGTTTTGATGTTGATGATTTTGCCAATGATTTGCACTTCGGCAACATTGTTTTGCAATTCGTTAATCTTGTAATAGCGTGTCCTGTCGATGTAACGATTGGGAAAAAAATTGAGCAAATGACCGTATTTGTGAATTCCCAATTCCTTACGTAGTAAAGTCCCACGGTTGGGACCAACGCCTTTGAGGTATTCGATGGGAGTTTCTAGGAGGTTTTGCTGCATATTGTTTGTTTGGACACGGATGAAGCGGATTTACTTCGTAAAGCCACGGAAAAAAACAGATTTTTAATTTGATGAAGCGAAGATAGTTTTTTGTTTGGAAAATAGGAAATGAGTTTTTATTGAATAGCCGTTGGTTTTAACCAACGGATTAGGAGTTTTGTTGTGATTGGCTTTAGCCGAAATTTATTAGTTTATTTTGGCTAAATCCAATAGATGAATTCCTAATAATTCCGTCGGTTGAAACCGACGGCAATTCAAAGAATGGTTTTGAAAAAATAATAACTACAAAAGTAAATTTGTAAAATCTCTACTAAACACAATATCTTTGAAAAATTAAAACATAAAATAAAATGACAACCCATCTCGCATTACTCCGTGGCATCAATGTTTCTGGTCACAATATGATAAAAATGGAGGCTTTGAAAACGACTTTGGAAAACGTTGGTTTTCAAAACGTGCAAACTTATATTCAATCGGGAAATGTTTTTGTGGACAGCGAGGAAGAAAATGCCGCCGCTGTTGGTTTCAAAATCAAGCAGGAAATCTTCAAGATTTTTGGTCACGAAGTTCCTGTAGTGGTTATTGGAAAGTCTGACTTGGAAGCTTGTTTCAAGAACAATCCTTTTTTGAAAGAGGCAGCTTTGGATATTAAAAAATTGTACGTAGCTTTTGTTTCCACCAGTTTGCGAAGCGACAGTATCAATGATTTGAAAATGAGCCAAGTTAAACCCGACGAAGCCAGTATAGATGCTAATAGAATTTACATTAAATATGCTGTTGGCGCAGGAAAAACACGATTTGACCAGAAATACATCGAGAAAAAATTGAATGTTACGGCAACTATCCGCAATTGGAATACCGTAACGCAATTATTGAAACTATACGAGGAACGATAATTTCAGAATAAAATCAGTTCAATCCGTATAATTTGTGGCTAAAAAATCTACCACAACTGGCTCACTTCGTTTTTGAGGAAGGCTAAAGCAACACTACTAGGAGATTGTTTTGCTAATAAATCATTCAAAATTGCTTCACGCAACTGATTGGCATCAGAAACTTTTTCGCTTTGGGTTGCTAAAAGAATCATTTGAATCGTAGTATTTTTAGCAGTAGTTATAGTGGACCAACATTCGTCTGAAATATAGATTTGTTGGGTGAGATTGTGTTCGAATTCTTGTTCGATTTGGGCAATTACAAAATTTTGATAATCTATTTTATTCTCCGAAATTGGGCTTACTCTCACCAATAATTGTGACGGATTGATGCGTTCCAAAAAAAGTGTCATACGTTCGTAGGCTTGCAAACGCAAAGACAAAGTGTCTGGTTTTGTGTTTTTTTGGAGTAAATAGTTTCGTTTTGCATTTTCATTTTTGGTGTACAGTTCGAAGAAACTATAGGCTACAAAAGCCATTATAAGTGTGGGTAAACTGTAGCTTATCAATTCTATTATTCGTGTTGAATCCATTGGAATTTTGAGTTTTTTATTTTTTTTAAAACGAAGACAAATTAACGAATAAAGCTCTAAACTTATAGTACATTTGCTGAAATTTTATAAAAAAATGGAACCCTATATTCTGATTTTGCTTTGTCTAGCGGCTTTTGTTGCTGGATTTATCGATGCTATCGTGGGCGGTGGTGGATTGATTCAAACTCCGGTAGCTTTGATTTTGCTGCCAAATGTATCGGTTTCCTCCATTATTGGAACCTTAAAAATACCTGCTTTTAGTGGCACTTCTTTTGCAGCATATCAATACTTAAAAAAAGTGGATATGAACTGGAGATTACTAGCTATTATGATGGTTTTAGCTTTTCCATCCGCATTTCTGGGATCCACTTTGTTGACTTATGTGAGCAATGATTTTATGAAACCTTTGTTGCTAGTTGTCCTTTCGCTTTTGGTTGTTTACACTTATGCTCAGAAAAACTTTGGACAACATATCGTAAAAACGCATTCTGCCAGAACCCAAGTTTTTTATGCTGTAATCATCAGTTTCGTAGTGGGTTTTTATGATGGTTTTATTGGACCGGGAACGGGAAGTTTCTTGGTTTTGGGTTTTATTGCCTTGATGGGATTCGATTTTTTGCACGCTTCTGCTAATGCCAAAATGGTGAATTTGGCAACTAATTTTGGTTCTATTTGCTTGTTTATGTTGAAAGGGAAAATTATTTGGGCGGTTGCGATTCCAATGGCTTTGTGTAATGCCTTTGGAGGTTGGCTCGGAGCAAAATTAGCTATCAGCAAAGGAAATAAATTCATCCGAATCTTCTTTTTGGTAGTGGTCATCGGCACCTTGATTCGGTTTGCCTACGATGTTTTTTTTAGATAAATTTTTAGCGAAATTATCTTTTTATAATTTTATCTAAAACTGCTTTTTCAGAATAATTAATCACGTTTAATATCACTTCTTGGTTTTTTACTGTTTTTCCTTCAATAACATAGAGTTTTCCATTTCCTACAGCAATATTGCTTTTGTCAAAATCTACATCGCCATATTTCAAACAGTTTTTAATGTCAGTTGTGTCTATCCATTTTTCGGCTAATACTTGTGAAGCTTGTTCTGAATAATAAAAAGGTTTGGTTCTTAAATCATTCAAAACACGAGCATTTGGAAAATAATTGCAACGAGTATCTTTTCCGCTAAATATAGCAGCAACAACAAAAGATCCCATTATAAGTCCCAATAAATAGTAGGCAAAGCGATGTACGAATTTCATAGTTTAATTTTCGGGCAAATATAAAGGAAAGTTTAATTAAAACACGATTAAATTTATATCGCTATTGGGTAAATTAAACCAATCACCGATGGCTTTGTTAGTATGGATTCCGTGGTATAAATAAACTCCATTTTTTAACCCATTATTGCATCTAATAGCGCTTTCTATTCCTCCATCCTCGGCAATTTGTAATAAATAGGGGGTGATAATATTACTGATAGAAAGCGAGGCTGTTTTAGAATATCGAGAAGGAATGTTGGGTACACAATAATGCAAAACATTGTTCTTGATAAAGGTTGGCCTTTCGTGTGAAGTCACTTCCGAGGTTTCGAAACATCCTCCAGAATCAATGCTTACATCAACAATTACAGCGCCTCTTTTCATGTGTTCGACCATAGTTTCGGTAACAATAACGGGGCAACGTTCCTTGCCACGCATTGCGCCAATAGCTACATCACATCTTCTTAGGGCTTTTAATAACGACTTGGTTTGAATAGTTGATGTAAATATTCGTTGGTTCAAATTATTTTGCAAACAGCGCAATTTTCTAATAGAATTGTCAAAAACTTTGACATTTGCGCCTAAACCCAAAGCCGTTTTTGCGGCAAACTCTCCAACAGTTCCAGCACCAAGAATAACCACATCAGTAGGAGCTACACCTGTAATATTTCCGAATAATAACCCTTTGCCAAATTCATTGGTAATCATTAATTCGGCAGCAATTAAAATAGAAGCTGTTCCCGCAATTTCACTCAAAGATTTCAAAATAGGATAGGAGCCATCGTCGTCTTTTATATATTCGATAGCGAGAGCTGTTATTTTTTTCTTAGCCAAAGCTTCAAAATACGATTTCTGTCTTGTTTTTAATTGAATGGCTGAAATTATGATTGAATTTGTACTGATCAATTCTATTTCGTCTAAAGTTACTGGCTCGACTTTCAAAATTATCGGACAGCCAAAAACTTTCTTTGTATCATTAGTAATTTCGGCTCCTGCTTGCGAATATTCCTTGTCAGAATAACTTGAACTTTCTCCTGCACCAGCTTCTATCATTACGCGATGTCCTTGATAAGTCAAGGAATTTACGGCATCAGGTGTCAAACAAATTCGACGTTCTTGATAGCTTGTTTCTTTCGGAATGCCTATAAAGAGTTCGCTTTTGTGTCTTGCTATTTCAAGTTTTTCTTCTTGAGGTAATAATTGTTGTTTCGTAAATGGAGATACTGCCATTGTAATGTTAAATTAGTGGTACAATTTACAGAAAAAATTAGAATTAATTTTTTTTATTAGCTTAATTCTAAAAAACGCTTGTTGTCTTCTGCTATAGAAATTGTAATAATCGAATGGGAATCAGGAATAAGGCTAGGAATTTTTTCGGCCCATTCAATAAAACACCAATTTCCAGAATAAAGGTATTCGTCTGCTCCCATATCCAAAGCTTCGATTTCAGTTTTTAATCGATAAAAATCAAAATGATAAATTGTTTGATTTTCAACGTTTTGATATTCATTAACTAAAGAAAAAGTAGGACTGCTAGTGGCGTCATTTACACCCAATTTTTTGGCTAAAGCTTTAATTATAGTTGTTTTTCCAGCTCCCATTTCGCCGTGAAAAAGAATCACTTTGTTGGGATTTTGATCTAAAATTTGCTGGGCAACTTCATTAATTTCGTCTAAAGAAAAAGTGATATTCATTCTGTATAAGGTTGTGGTTGGTTGTTTAGGGTTTAGAGTTAGTAACAAATTATAAACCATAAACCCCAAACTGTTCTATTTAGGGTTAAGAATCAAAAACGGAATAATCATTTCTTCTAATGAAATTCCTCCGTGTTGATAGGTGTTTTTATAATAACTCACATAATGATTGTAGTTGTTCACGTAGGCTAAAAACAAATCATTTTTTGCAAAAATATAAGAACTACTCATATTTATAGCAGGTAAGCCGATATTTTTTGGTTCTTTAACCGCATAAACATCTTTGCTTTCGTAGGATAAACTGCGTCCTGTTTTATATCTAAGATTTAGACTTGTATTCTTATCGCCAATCACTTTCGAAGGATTTTTTACATTGATTGTGCCGTGATCGGTGGTCAATATTAGTTTAAAACCCAGTTTTTGAGCATGTTGAATAATTTCTAAAAGAGGCGAATTTTTGAACCAACTTAAAGTCAAAGAACGATACGCTTTATCGTCAGAAGCGAGTTCTTTGACCACCTCCATTTCGGTTTTGGCGTGAGAAAGCATATCGACAAAATTATAAACAACCGTCACCAAATCGTTGTTTTTTAAAGCTTTGAAGTTTTCTACCAATTTTTTTCCTCCAGCAAGATTGGTGATTTTAAAATAATCTTGCTTGATGTTTAATCCTAATTTTTTGAGTTGAGCGGTCAGAAATTCGGCCTCAAACAAGTTTTTTCCCCCTTCTTCGGGATCATTTTTCCAATATTGTGGAAACTGTTTTTCCATTTCTAATGGGGTTAATCCTGAAAAAATAGCGTTTCTTGCATATTGCGTTGCCGTTGGTAAAATGGCATAATACGGCACTTCTTTTTCTAATTTATAATGATTACTGACTACACTTTCAAACACTTTCCATTGGTCGTAACGCAAATTATCAATTACGACAAACAAAATGGGTTTGTCTTTTTTGACGATTTCAGGAACGACTAATTCGCGAAACAAAGTGTGGGATTGTATGGGTTTATCGGCTTTTGGAGCAAACCAATCTTCGTAATTACGCTCGATAAATTTTCCAAATTGCGAATTGGCCTCTGCTTTTTGCGATTCCAATATTTCAATCATAGCTTGATCGTCAATATTTTCGAGTTCCAATTCCCAAAACAACAGCTTTTTGTATAATTCAATCCAATCTTCATAGGAATTGACCATCGCCATTTCCATCGAAATCTTGCGGAATTCTTTTTGGTAATCCAAAGTAGTTTTTTGCGAAACCAGTCTAGAATGGTCTAAATTCTTTTTCAAACTCAACAAAATCTGATTTGGGTTTACTGGTTTTATCAAATAATCGGCAATTTTGGATCCAATAGCTTCCTCCATAATATACTCTTCTTCGCTCTTGGTAATCATGATCATCGGAATAGATGATTTTTTTTCCTTCATTTCCGAAAGTGTTTCCAAACCACTCATTCCGGGCATATTTTCGTCTAGGAAAACAATATCAAAATTGTTTTCTTCAAATACATCAATTGCATCACGTCCGTTATTGCAGGTAGTTACGCTATAATTTTTCTTTTCCAGAAATAAAATATGTGGTTTTAGGTAGTCAATTTCGTCATCGACCCAAAGTATTTTTATCTTGTCCATATTTTGTAAATAAAGTATTCAAAAGTAGTAAATATTGATGCCAAATTAATTCATTTAAATCAGGAATTAACCAATTATTTGATAATTTAATATTATTTTAAGGTATTGAGGTTAAAGTGAAATTTATTTATTTTTTGTGCATTTCAAAATAAATTGTTGATTTTAGCCGTAAATTTGTTTATCAAAAAACGATCGATTTATAATTTAAAAAACTTTGATTTATTGTTTAAATCAATAATGAATTTCATACAATATAAATATAATGAATTTAATAAAAGAACACTACGATAGATTGTATGAAAATTCAATTCAACAGATTAGAGAAAATAATTATTCTATTGACTATCAAATAGATTCTGTTTTAGATAAAAGATTTGGTTTAACATTACTTATTCGTCCTGATACTGAAACCAAAAATAAAATTCAAGCTTTTTTAGATGAACTAAAAGAAATAGATCCTAATCAATATTACTATCCCAATTCGGATATTCACATCACGGTAATGTCTATTATTTCGTGTTATGATGATTTTGATTTGACAAGCATTTCAATTCCAAATTATGTATCGCTAATTCAAAAAACTCTTTATGGAATTGCTGATGTAGCAATCGATTTTACAGGAGTAACAGCTTCTCCTTCAGCAGTAATGATTCAAGGTTTTACGAATTCAAACGTTTTAAATAATTTAAGAAATAATCTGAGAATGCATTTTAAAGATTCAGGATTGGAAGAAAGTATGGATAAACGTTACACTATTCAAGCCGCTCATTCAACTGTTGTGAGATTTCGAAAACCACTCAAAAACAAACAAAAACTAATTGAAATTTTAGAAAAATATCGAAATTTTCATTTTGGAAAATTCAAAATACAAAGGTATTATTTAGTTTATAATGATTGGTATCAAAGAGAAAAGTGGGTTAAAGAGTTACACGAATTTCAGGCAGAATAATTGTTTTTAGTATAAAAATGTTTCTCTGAGAATACAAAAACTAATTTTTTTAAAAACTCTTAATTTCCTTATATTTGTTACTCAAAAAACAACTTTAAATTGTGAGCAATATCAATAAACTAAAAATATTCAATGACCCCATTTATGGGTTTATTACTATACCGAATGCCTTAATTTACGATTTAATCCAGCATCCTTATTTTCAACGATTGAGGCGAATTTCCCAAATGGGATTGTCCTATTTAGTATATCCAGGTGCTAATCACACCCGTTTCCATCACGCTTTGGGCTGTATGCATATTATGCAAAAAGCAGTCGAAACACTTCGTTTTAAAGGAGTTTCTATCTCATCCGAAGAAGAAAATGCTTTATACATTGCTATTTTGTTACACGATATTGGTCACGGACCATTTTCTCATGCGATGGAAAGCAGTATTGTGGAAGATGTGCATCACGAAGCCATTTCACTATTGTTTATGAATCAGTTGAATGTTGAATTTGAAGGCAAATTGAGTTTGGCTATCCAAGTTTTTAAAGGAGATTATCACCGAAAATTTATGTTGCAACTCATTTCAAGTCAGTTAGATATGGATCGAATGGATTACCTCAAACGCGATAGTTTTTATTCAGGTGTTGCCGAAGGAAATGTCAATTCAGAACGGTTGATTCAGATGATGAATGTGGTGGATGATGTATTGGTTATCGAAGAAAAAGGCATTTATTCGGTCGAGAAATTCCTGATGTCCAGACGATTAATGTATTGGCAGGCGTATTTGCACAAAACCAGTTTGGTGGCTGAGTTAATTTTGACGAAAGTCCTAAAACGTGCCAAAGAACTGACCGAAAAAGGTGTGGTTTTGCCTTCAAGCGAACCCTTAATGTTCTTTATGCAAAATAAAATAGCTCTGGATAGTTTTGACAGTAAGAATTTGGATTTGTTTTCTCAACTAGATGATTTTGATATTATTAGTGCTTTAAAATCATGGCAAAAAAATGATGATTTTATCTTGTCCTCATTGAGCAAAATGATTATCAATAGAGATTTATTAAAAATAAAACTAAGCGAAGAAAAAGTGCCAACCGAGGAATTGCATGTTCTAAAGGAACGATTCGCATTAGAAAATAATATTACTTTGGCCGAAACCAATTATTTTATTTTTAAAGGTAAAATTAAGAATCAGGCCTATAGTAAAGAGGCAGAACCCATACGTATTTTAAAAAAAGACAAAACAATTGAAGATGTTGTTGAAGCTTCTGACCAATTGAATTTGAAGTCATTGTCGAAATTTGTGACTAAATATTACCTTTGTTATCCAAAACAACTTGTTTAAAAACCTATATTTAAAATCTATTTTTTATATTTTTGTCGAGATGAAACAAAACAGAACATTTTTTTTGAATTTAAGTAGGACATCAAATATAGAGTTCCATCTTATTAGCATTAAAAATACAATTAGATAAGATGAAATTTACAGCAGAGCAAATAGCCGGTGTTTTGGGCGGAGAAGTTGTTGGTAATCCAAATGCCGAAGTATATAAATTGTCTAAAATCGAAGAAGGTTCAGAAGGATCTATTAGCTTTTTGGCAAACCCTAAATATTTACCCTATATTTATACGACTCAGGCAACCATTACAATTGTTAATAATACTTTTGTTCCTGAGGGAGAATTAAATACAACTTTAATAAAAGTGGAAGATGCTTATATGTCATTCACCAAATTATTAGAGTTTTATGATCAAGCAACAAAAGGAAATAAAGTTGGAATAGAACAACCCTCATTTATTGCTGAAAGTGTGAAATATGGAGCCAATTTGTATTTTGGAAGCTTTAGTTATATTGGAGAAAATGTAGTTTTAGGTGATGAAGTCAAAATTTATCCTAATTGTTTTATAGGTGATCGTGTGAAAATTGGTAATAATGTTACTATTTTTGCCGGCGCAAAAATTAATTCAGAAACCATCATCGGTAATAATTGTGTAATTTATTCTGGAGCAGTAATCGGAGCTGATGGTTTTGGTTATGCACCCAATGAAGACGGATCCTATACTAAAATTCCTCAAATAGGAAATGTTGTTATTGAAGATAATGTAGATATTGGGGCAAACACAACGATTGACAAAGCCACAATGGGTTCTACAATTATTAGAAAAGGAGTGAAATTAGACAATCAAATTCAGATTGGACACAATGTTGAAATTGGAGAGAATACTGTAATTGCAGCTCAAACTGGTATCGCAGGTTCTACCAAAATTGGAAAAAATGGAATGATTGGTGGTCAAGTGGGTATAGTAGGGCATTTAATAATTGGGGATAATGTGAAAATTCAAGCACAATCAGGTGTTGCTCGCAATGTAAAAGACGACGAAATTTTGCAAGGAACACCTTCTTTTGGATATAATGATTTTAGTAAATCCTATGTTCATTTCAAGAATTTGCCAAAAATTGTTACAGAATTAGAAGAATTAAAAAAAGAAATATTAAATCAAAAAAACACAAACAATGGTTAAACAGAAGACTATCAAAACAGAAATTTCACTAACCGGAGTTGGATTACACACAGGAAGAGAAGTAACTATGACTTTTAAACCTGCTCCAATTAATAATGGTTATACTTTTGTTCGAAAAGATTTAGAAGGACAACCTGTTATTGAAGCCGATGCTAATTATGTTGTAAACACGCAAAGAGGTACCAATTTAGAAAAATTAGGAGTGAAAATTCAAACTCCTGAGCACGTTTTAGCTGCCATTGTTGGATGTGATTTAGATAATATTATCATCGAATTAGACGCATCTGAACTACCTATTATGGATGGTTCGTCAAAATATTTTGTTGAAGCCATTGAAAAAGTAGGTGTCCAAGAGCAAGAAGCCAAAAGAAATATTTATGTAGTAAAAGAAATCATTTCCTTTACCGATGAAGAATCTGGAAGCGAGATTATGGTTATGCCAAGTGAAAACTACAGCGTAACTGCAATGGTCGATTTTGGTACTAAAGTGTTGGGTACACAGAATGCTACAATGAAATCTATTTCGGAATTTAAAACAGAAATTGCTGATTCTAGAACCTTTAGTTTTCTTCACGAATTAGAATCATTATTAGAAGAAGGCCTGATTAAAGGAGGCGATTTGAATAATGCAATTGTTTATGTCGATAAAGAAATTTCAGAAAAAACAATGAACAATCTAAAAGTTGCCTTTGGGAAAGACGAAATAACCGTTAAACCCAATGGAGTTTTAGACAACCTAACTTTGCATTACCCAAACGAAGCTGCAAGACACAAACTACTTGATGTTGTAGGTGACTTATCGTTAATTGGAACTAGAATTCAAGGAAAAGTAATTGCTAACAAACCTGGTCATTATGTAAATACTCAGTTTGCCAAAAAAATTGCAAAAATCATTAAAATAGAACAACGAAATTATGTTCCAGTTTATGATTTGAATCAAGAACCATTAATGGACATTCACAAAATTATGTCGGTTCTTCCTCATAGACCTCCTTTCTTGTTCATCGATAGAATTATAGAAATGTCTGATAGTCATATTGTTGGGCTGAAAAACGTTACAATGAACGAAAGTTTCTTTGTAGGGCATTTTCCAGGAGCACCAGTAATGCCAGGTGTAATTATTGTAGAAGCAATGGCTCAAACAGGCGGAATATTAGTTTTGAGTACCGTTCCAGATCCAGAAAATTATTTGACTTATTTTATGAAAATTGATAATGTCAAATTCAAACATAAAGTATTACCGGGCGATACATTGACTTTTAAATGTGATTTAATTACTCCGATACGAAGAGGAATTTGTCATATGCAAGCCAATGCTTACGCCAATGGAAAATTAGTGGCAGAAGCCGAATTGATGGCACAAATTGCTAAAAAACAATAATTTTTGTTTGATATATTTAATCGAATAAACGATTAAATTATTTAAACAGTTAAACGAATAAACAAAAACACATGAATCAACCGTTAGCATATGTTCATCCAGGCGCAAAAATCGCAAAAAATGTTGTTATTGAGCCCTTTACAACAATTCATAATAACGTAATTATAGGTGATGGAACTTGGATAGGTTCAAATGTTACTATAATGGAAGGAGCAAGAATTGGTAAAAATTGTAATATTTTCCCAGGTGCAGTAATTTCAGCAATCCCTCAAGATTTGAAGTTTGGAGGAGAAGATTCTTTGGCAATAATTGGTGATAATTGTACTATCAGAGAATGCGTGACAATTAATAGAGGAACCATTGCTTCAGGACAAACCGTAGTGGGAAATAATTGTTTAATTATGGCAGCAGCTCACATAGCGCACGATTGTCATATTGGAAACAATGCCATTATTGTTAATGGTGTACTTTTAGGAGGTCATGTTACAATAGGAAATTATGCCATAATTGGAGGTCTTTCGGCTGTGCATCAATTTATTAGTGTGGGAGATCATGCAATGATTTCAGGAGGTTCTTTGTTAAGAAAAGATGTTCCTCCTTATACCAAAGCAGCAAAAGAACCATTGTCTTACGTAGGGATAAACTCGGTAGGATTAAGAAGACGCGGATTTACATCTGAAAAAATAAAAGAAATTCAAGAAATTTACAGAATTCTTTATCAAAAAAATTACAATACAACACAAGCTTTAGGCATCATCGAAGCCGAAATGGAAGCCACACCAGAAAGAGATGAAATTATCGATTTTATCAGAAACTCATCAAGAGGAGTTATGAAAGGCTATTCAGGAAATTACTAGAAAACAGATTTTAGATTGAAATCGCGATTGACAATAAACAATTAACAATAAATTACAAACATATAAAATGGCATCTACATCAGACATTAAAAACGGATTGTGTATAAAATACAACAACGACATTTATAAAATCATAGAATTTCTTCACGTAAAGCCTGGTAAAGGGCCAGCTTTTGTTAGAACTAAGCTAAAAAGTTTATCTAACGGAAAAGTATTAGACAATACTTTTTCTGCCGGACATAAAATTGAAGAAGTTCGTGTTGAAAATCATAAATTCCAATTTTTGTATCCAGAAGGAAATGAGTTTCACTTTATGAATGTAGAATCTTTTGAACAAATATCATTAAACAAAAATGTATTGGATTCACCAGATTTATTGAAAGAAGGTGAAAGCGTAATGATTGCCATCAATACTGAAACAGATTTACCACTTTCTGTAGATATGCCAGCTTCTGTAATTCTTGAAGTAACTTATGCTGAACCAGGAATTAAAGGAAATACCGCTACAAACGCAACAAAATCAGCTACTGTTGAAACGGGTGCTACTGTAAATGTTCCGTTATTTATCAATGAAGGTGACAAAATCAAAATTGACACTACCAATGGTAACTATATGGAAAGAGTTAAGGAATAAATTTGTTTCAAGTTTCAAGTTTAAGGTTTTTCGGAACTTTAAACTTGAAACTTTAAACCCGAAACAAACATAAACATGAAATTTTCAAGGACACAAACATTAAAAGATATTGCTAGTATCATCAACTGCGAATTAGTTGGTGATGAAAATTTTCCTGTTTCTGGAATGAATGAAATTCATGTAGTAGAATCAGGTGATATTGTTTTTGTAGATCATCCTAAATATTACGAGAAAGCATTAAACTCAGCTGCAACAACTATTTTAATTAATAAAAAAGTAGATTGCCCAGAAGGAAAAGCATTATTGATTTCAGATGATCCTTTCCGGGATTTCAATACATTGACCAAGCATTTTAAACCCTTTCAATTTTCTAATGTCGCTATTTCAGCTTCTGCCAAGATTGGAGAAGGAACCCTAGTTCAGCCCAATTGTTTTGTTGGAAATCATGTGGTTATAGGAAAAAATTGTTTGATACATTCAAATGTTTCTATATACGATCATACGCAAATTGGTGATAATGTGATTATTCACGCAGGAACAATTCTTGGTGCAGACGCTTTTTATTATAAAAAACGCCCAGAAGGGTACGACCAATTAATTTCTGGAGGACGAGTAGTTATTAAAGATAATGTTGGAATTGGAGCCCTTTGCACCATCGATAAAGGAGTCACAGGTGATACCACTATTGGCGAAGGAACAAAATTAGACAATCAAGTGCATGTAGGTCACGATACAGTCATTGGAAAAAAATGTTTGATTGCTTCTCAAACTGGAATTGCGGGTTGTGTAATCATAGAAGACGAGGTCACCATTTGGGGACAAGTTGGAACTACAAGCGGAATTACAATAGGAGAGAAGGCCGTAATTTTGGGACAAACTGGAGTTACAAAATCAGTTGAAGGTGGAAAAACTTATTTTGGTACACCTATAGAAGAATCTCGTGAGAAATTGAAACAGCTTGCCAACGTCAAAAAAATTCCTGAAATACTTAATAAATTGAAAGAAATATGATTTTGATCTATGATCAACAAAATTTATAAATATGAAACCAAAAGATATTGTTCTTGATTTCTATAAATCTGATGTTCTTTTAGATAGAAAAACAGTTAGCGAGTTGCTTCATCCCGAAGTTACAATAGACTGGAATACCAATAAAGGTTTTATTCAAATGAATTATGATGATGTTTTGTCGCTAACCGATGAATTATCAAGAGCTTATGTTCGTTCAAAAATTAGAATTAGTCATATTATTCAAGAAAAAAATTTAGTTTCATTGCGATTTTCTCACTTTGTAAAGACAATCGAAAACCCAAGAGAAGAAATGTTAATGGGTAATTTTTTTGTGATTTGGGAAGTTAAAGACGATAAATTATTCAAAGGATATCAAATGAGTCATTTTTCTTAGATATTTTTTCAAATATTAACCGCAAAAGCCTATTTTTGCACGCATTATACAATAAACCAAAAAAATAAAAATATATTATGAGCGTTTTAGTCAATAAAGATTCTAAAATCATTGTTCAAGGATTTACAGGTAGCGAAGGAACTTTTCACGCTTCACAAATGATTGAATACGGAACAAATGTAGTGGGCGGAGTTACTCCAGGAAAAGGAGGGTCAACCCATTTGGATCGTCCAGTTTTCAATACTGTTAAAGATGCAGTTGAACAAGCAGGTGCCGATACTACAATTATTTTCGTACCACCAGCTTTTGCAGCTGATGCCATTATGGAAGCTGCCGATGCTGGTATCAAAGTAATCATTGCTATCACCGAAGGTATTCCTGTTGCCGATATGATTAAAGCCAACAATTATATTAAATCTAGAAACTGTACTTTGGTTGGTCCAAACTGTCCAGGTGTAATTACTCCAGGTGAAGCCAAAGTTGGTATTATGCCAGGTTTTGTTTTCAAAAAAGGAACTGTTGGTATCGTTTCTAAATCAGGAACTTTAACTTATGAAGCGGCTGACCAAGTAGTAAAACAAGGATTGGGAATCACTACGGCTATCGGAATTGGTGGAGATCCAATTATTGGAACTACTACAAAACAAGCTGTTGAATTATTGATGAATGATCCAGAAACAGAATGTATCGTGATGATTGGAGAAATTGGTGGACAATTGGAAGCGGATGCTGCCAAATGGATTCAAGCCGATGGAAACCGCAAACCAGTAGTTGGATTTATTGCTGGTGAAACTGCTCCAAAAGGAAGAACAATGGGGCACGCAGGTGCAATTGTTGGTGGTGCTGACGATACTGCCGAAGCCAAAAAACGAATTATGAGAGAATGTGGAATCCACGTGGTTGACTCTCCTGCTGAAATTGGAAAAAAAGTAAAAGAAGTATTGGGTTAATTTCCAGCGATTAAAAAAATAAATTCCAAAATGCCTCACTAATTTGGTGAGGCATTTTAATTAATAAATAAGAAATGTACAAAGAATTAAAAAAAATCAAAGTTCAAAATCAGTTTACTTTTTCAACTGATGATAGTTTAGAAGAAGTATGTAATGCACCAGAAGCAGGAAGCGGAATCTTCTTGGTTTATGCAGTTGAAGGCGAAGAAAAAGAATTGATTATGGTAGGTTCTACAGGAACCATCCAAAACGACGGAACTTTGAAAATCAAAAATGGTGGATTGTTCGACAAAATCGTCAACGGTCACCAATTTGCAAAAACAGGAAGAAAATATTCTTGGCCTGCCCAAATGAAGTTGGAAAACATTTCAAGATTAGAAGTATCTTGGTACGAAACTTTCAACGAGAAAAATAAGGTTATCCCAACTTTCTTAGAAGGACAAATGTTGCAAAATTTCTTGGACGAAAATGGAAAATTGCCAAGATGGAATGTAGCTTTTTAATAAAATAAAAGCATTGCTTTAATTGTAAAATCTCCAATTCATAAATTTTTTGAATTGGAGATTTTTTATTTTCTAATGGAAAGGATTTGACCACTTTGCATCTGTGTAAAGATTATTTCCAGACAAGGTTTGAATAAATGCTGTAAGTGCATTTATTTCGGTTGCGTTTAAATGCAATTGTTGTCCAAAACCATTTGGAGTTAATTTGATTGTTCCGTAATGGCCAATCACGTTTTTGATAGTTTCAAAATTTCCTGTGTGCATCATTGGCCCATTTGTAGTTCCATTGGGTTTAATTAAATCTCTTAACGATGGTGCTCTTGTAATTGAAATATCAATTCCAGTTGCGTTTAAAACACCAATAATTCCATTGTTTTTTGTATTCGGATCAATATCAAATTCTGGAGCCGCATGACAAATGGCGCAACCAACTCCTCCAGAAATTCTGTTTCCTGTTGTATCAAAAACAGGAGGAGTCATAAATAAATCTTTACCTTGATTTTCTTGAACCGTAAAATTAGAAAACGGTTGATTGTCATTAGCTGCCAAAGCTCTTCCAATATCATATTTTGAGTCAAACGATTGAATACTTTTAACAAATTGAGCTAAAGCTAATTGAATTTTATTTTCGGTAATAATTTCTGAACCATAAACGAATTTGAATAATTCTCTATAGTATCCTATATTTTGTAATTTAGTAATTAAAACGGTTAAATCAGCATCACCTAAAGTTCCGCTAAAACCCATTTCTATATGATTTTGTATCGGTTGGGTTGTTTGTAATTCCAATGAAGCCGCTCTTTCGTCCCAAAAGAATTTATTTTCATTTGCGAAACGAGTATTCACTAATCGCATCGAATGCCTTGTTGTTAGTCCATTTATTCCATTACTCGCGATAGCAACATCTCCAAAAGCATTTTCTTGAATGTGGCAGGAAGAACACGATATAGTATTATTTGAGGATAAATTTTTATCATAAAACAATACTCTTCCCAATGTGGCTCCTTTGTTCGTAATTGGATTTCCGGAAGTATTGTCTTTTCTAATATATGGAGGTATAGTTTGATTAGCATAATTTGCTAAAGCATTCAAGTCTATTGTACCAGCAAATTTTTCGGTGGCGATGGGATAAAGGGGAGTCACGTAATCGCTACCATTGCTACAAGAGTAAAGAAATAAAGTAAAAGAAAACAACAGAAATGAATTGATGTTTTTCATAAAGATTTGGTTTTTTTGGTTGTAAATAATATGGAAAGTATTACTTTAGACTTCTAAATATATTAAAGGTTTAATGAATCACTAATTTTTTTGGAATCACAATTATTGTTATATTTGACCAGTGAAAACAAGTCTTGGAATTTGAATAAACCTATGTTTTTCTGAGTTAAAAACTCATAATGCTAATAATCTACGAAAAAATAATTAAAAATTGAATATGAAATTACTCGAAGGAAAAGTAGCCATCATCACTGGCGCAAGTCGCGGAATCGGAAGAGGAATCGCAGAAGTTTTTGCAAAACACGGTGCAAACGTGGCGTTTACCTACAGTTCATCTGTAGAATCGGCACAAGCTTTAGAAAACGAATTGAATGCAATGGGCATCAAGGCCAAAGGATATCAATCAAATGCTGCCGATTTTAACGAAGCGCAAACCTTTGTAGATGCAGTCTTGGCCGAATTTGGAACGGTGGATATTTTAATAAACAACGCCGGAATTACCAAAGACAATTTGTTGATGCGTATGTCCGAAGCCGATTTTGATCAAGTAATCAACGTGAATTTGAAATCGGTTTTCAATATGACAAAAGCCATTCAGAAAACATTTTTGAAACAGCGTGCCGGTTCTATCATCAATATTAGTTCGGTAGTTGGAGTTTCTGGTAATGCTGGACAAACTAATTATGCAGCTTCTAAAGCTGGAGCCATTGGATTTACAAAATCGGTAGCTTTGGAATTAGGTTCAAGAAATATTCGTTGCAACGCGATTGCT
>ERZ1034365.183-NODE-183-length-35555-cov-4.309488_pt1 | contig 35555 bp, 46 predicted proteins | sample MGYA00520615_ERZ1034365 | MGnify/ENA primary metagenome ERZ1034365 (study PRJEB33736, sample SAMEA104284505) | Azolla filiculoides | biome: Urban; feature: Water surface; material: Ditch water | place: Netherlands | collected 2015-10-28 | depth 0-0.1 m ...
TCCCGGCCGGCACCTTGACCGGCGCGCCCAAGGTGCATGCGATGGAAATCATCGACCAGCTGGAACCAAGCAAGCGCGGCCTGTACGGCGGCGCCTGCGGCTATCTGAGCTACGCCGGCGACATGGACGTGGCCATTGCCATCCGCACCGGCATCATCAAGGACGGCACGCTATACGTACAGGCGGCGGCCGGCGTGGTGGCCGATTCGGTGCCCGAGATGGAGTGGAGGGAAACCGAACACAAGGCCCGGGCCCTGCTGCGCGCGGCCGAACTGGTGGAAGAGGGACTGGAGTAAATCATGACCGACAAGATCAAGCTCCTGATGATCGACAACTACGACTCGTTCACCTACAACATCGTCCAGTACTTTGGCGAGCTGGGGGCGGAAGTCACAGTGTTCCGCAACGACGAGATCACGGTCGAGGAAATCGACGCCCGCCTGCAGGCCGGGCAGATCGACCGGCTGGTGGTCTCGCCCGGGCCTTGCTCGCCCGCTGAAGCCGGGATTTCCGTGGCGGCGATCCAGCACTTCGCCGGCAAGCTGCCGATCCTGGGTGTCTGCCTGGGGCACCAGTCCATCGGCGCGGCCTTTGGCGGCACCATCGTGCGGGCCCAGCAGCTCATGCACGGCAAGACCAGCGTCATCACCACCACGCAGGAGGGGGTGTTTGCCGGGCTGCCGAAGCAGTTCACGGTGAACCGCTACCACTCGCTGGCCATCGAGCGCGCCAGCTGCCCCGCGTGCCTGAAGGTGACGGCCTGGACCGACGACGGCGAGATCATGGGGGTGAAGCACGCCACGCTGGACGTCGAAGGCGTGCAGTTCCACCCCGAGTCGATTCTGACCGAGCACGGCCACGCCATGCTGAAAAACTTCCTGGACCGCGCGGGCTGAGCCATGCCGGAGCTGGATCAACTGCTGCTGTTCATCGCAGCCGGGCTGTTGCTGAACCTGACGCCCGGGCCCGATGTGCTGTACATCGTCACGCACACGCTGCGTTCGGGCCTGCGCGCCGGCATCGTCGCGGGCCTGGGCATCACGGCGGGCTGCTTCGTCCACATCTTTGCCGCTGCGCTGGGTGTAAGCGCGCTGCTTGCTGCATCCGCCACCGCGTTCACCGTCCTCAAATGGCTGGGCGCGGCTTACCTGCTGTATGTGGGGGCGTCCCTGTTGCTGGCGCGGGAGTCGGGAAGTCCTTTATTGATAGCGGACAGTGACCATTTGACGCTGGGAATTGGCCAAAAAGACTTGAAGGATGTGTTTTTCCAGGGTTTCTGGACCAATGCACTCAACCCCAAGGTCGCGTTGTTCTTTCTGGCCTTTGTGCCCCAGTTCATCGCGCCCCATGCGCCGGACAAGACGATGGCCTTCCTGCTGCTGGGCGGTCTGTTCAATTTCAACGGCCTGTGGGTCAATGTGGGTTGGGCGGCTGCCGCCGCCTGGGCCCGCCAGCACCTCGGCGCCGTGCAGCAGCGCCTGCAGACCGCCACACGCTGGCTCGACCGCGGGGCCGGCGTCATGTTCATCGGCTTCGGGCTGAAGCTGGCCCTGTCCGACCCTCCAACGACTTGAGAAAATCACCATGCCCATTACCCCCCAGGAAGCGCTGCAGCGCACCATCGAGCACCGCGAGATCTTCCACGACGAGATGTTGCACCTGATGCGCATGATCATGAAAGGCGAGGTGTCTCCCGTTTTGATGGCGGCGCTGATCACCGGCCTGCGCGTCAAGAAGGAGACCATTGGCGAAATCACGGCCGCCGCGCAGGTGATGCGTGAGTTCTCCACCAAGGTCCATGTGGCAGACAAGACGCACCTGGTCGACATCGTGGGCACAGGCGGCGACGGCTCGCACACCTTCAACATCTCCACCTGCGCGATGTTCGTGGCCGCTGCCGCAGGCGCCAAGGTCAGCAAGCACGGCGGGCGCAGCGTCAGCAGCAAGTCGGGCAGTGCCGACGTGGTGGAGAGCCTGGGCATCAACATCAATCTCTCTCCCGAGGCGATTGCCCGCTGTATAGCAGAGGTCGGCATCGGCTTCATGTTCGCGCCGAACCACCATCCGGCCATGAAGAACGTGGCGCCGGTGCGCCGCGAGCTGGGCATCCGCACGATCTTCAACATTCTCGGGCCGCTGACCAATCCGGCGTCCGCGCCCAACATTTTGATGGGCGTGTTTCACCCGGATCTGGTTGGCATCCAGGTGCGTGCGCTGCAGCGCCTGGGGGCCGAGCACGCCGTGGTGGTCTATGGCCGCGACGGCATGGACGAGGTCAGCTTGGGCGCCGGCACACTGGTGGGCGAGCTCAAGCAGGGCGAAATCACCGAGTACGAAATTCACCCTGAGGATTTCGACCTGGCGATGGCCAGCAACCGTGCGCTCAAGGTGGAAACGCCGGAACAATCGCGCGCCATGTTGCTGGGCGTGCTCGACAACGAGCATGGCGCCGCACGCGACATCGTGATCCTCAATGCGGGCGTGGCCCTGTATGCGGCCAACGTGGAGGACTCCATCAAGGCGGGCATCGTGCGGGCGCGTGCGGCCATCGAATCCGGCGCGGCCAAGGCCCGGCTGGACCAGCTCGTGGTGACGGCGCACGCCCTGAGCGTGGCCTGACATGGGCGGTCTCTGGCATGCCGATGGCGCCTGGATCGCACGGGGCGGGCGTCTCCGCCCTGTGCATCGTTGCCGGGCTGGTCATGCACCGCGTCTTTCTCAACATTCTGAAAAAGCTCGCAAGAGCTGATCCCTCCACATGACTGACATCCTGAAGCAGATCGTTGCCGTCAAGCACGAAGAAGTCACCGCGGCGCTGAAAAAAACGTCCCTGGCCGCCATGCGTGCCGATGCCGAGAGCCGCGTGCTCACCCGCGACTTTGTCGGCGCCCTGCGCGCCAAGATCGCAGCCGGGCAGGCGGCCGTGATTGCGGAAGTCAAGAAGGCCAGTCCTTCGAAGGGCGTGTTGCGCGCCGACTTCATTCCCGCCGATATTGCGCAGAGCTACGCCGACGGCGATGGCTCGATCAGCGCCGCCTGCCTCTCGGTGCTGACGGATCGGCAATTTTTCCAGGGCCGTGCGGACTATCTCAAACAGGCCCGCGCCTCCTGCCAGTTGCCGGTGCTGCGCAAGGACTTCATGGTCGATGCGTACCAGGTCTACGAGTCCCGCGCGATGGGGGCCGACGCCATCCTGCTGATCGCCGCCTGTCTGGACGACGCACAGATGGCCGATCTGGAGGCGATTGCGCGCAGCCTGGACATGGCGGTGCTGGTGGAAGTGCATGACCGGCCCGAGTTGGAGCGGGCACTGAAGCTCAAGACGCCGCTGGTGGGCATCAACAACCGCAATCTCCGCACTTTTGAGGTTTCACTGGACACCACGCTGTCGATGCGGGCGGATGTGCCGCTGGACCGGCTGCTGGTGACGGAGAGTGGCATCCTCACGCGCGCCGATGTGCGCAAGATGCGGGACGCCGATGTGCATGGCTTCCTGGTGGGCGAAGCGTTCATGCGCGCGCCCGATCCGGGTCTTGCACTGGCCGAGTTGTTTGGTTGATTGCTTTTAAATCAGGAGCAAAAGACGGTTTTTTGACGCTGGCTTCAGGCTGAATTGACGATGCAAACCAACTTGTGGCCCCTCTCCTCGGCGTCTTCTGCCTCTCCTGCTGCGCGCCTGACCGCATGGCAGCCGCAGACCTGGCCGGTGGCTGCTGGCTGGCGTACGGTGGTGGACCGGTTTTTTTCCGGCGAAGCAGGCGTGCGGCTGGGGGGCTTTGTGCAGCAGCGTCTGGACGCTGGGGCTGTGGTGTTTCCGCCCCAGCCTTTGCGGGCGTTGGCGCTGACCCCGCTGGACGAGGTGCGGGTGGTTATCTTGGGTCAGGACCCTTACCACGGTGCCGGGCAGGCCGAGGGCTTGGCCTTTTCGGTGGCGCCCGGCGAAAAAATCCCGCCCAGTCTGCGCAATATCTTCAAGGAGCTGCAATGCGATCTGGGGCTGCCACCGGCGGCCAGCGGTTCTCTGGTGCGTTGGTCGCAGCAAGGGGTTCTGCTGCTCAACACCAGCCTGACGGTGGAGGAGGGCTTGCCCGCCAGCCACGCCCACCAGGGCTGGGAAGCCCTGACAGATGCCATTTTGCAGACCGTGTCGCAAGCGGAGCGCCCCCTGGTTTTCATGCTTTGGGGCGCCCATGCGCAGGGCAAGCGCGCGTTGATCGAGTCATCCCCCCACCGCGCGCAGCATCTGGTTCAGGTGGCGAATCACCCCTCTCCGCTATCGGCCAGTCGCCCGCCGGCGCCTTTTTTGGGGTGTGGTCACTTCAGCAAAGCCAATCAATTTCTGGTCTCGCAGAAGGTCGGGCCGCTGGTCTGGTAAAAGTTTGAGATGAAGTTTGCCAGTTTTCTAAAAATGCTGGCATAATCTAAGGCTGGTTGAGGAGGGGTGCCCGAGTGGCTAAAGGGGGCAGACTGTAAATCTGTTGGCTTACGCCTACGCTGGTTCGAATCCAGCCTCCTCCACCAGTAATTTTTGATAGTGCATGCTGGCTTGAGTGCGTGGGAAAAGGTTCTCGTGTTGATCTGTGTGCAATGCCGTTTGGTGTATTGCTTCGGTTCTTGCGGGAGTAGTTCAATGGTAGAACCCTAGCCTTCCAAGCTAATGACGCGGGTTCGATTCCCGTCTCCCGCTCCAGTGCTGGTCGGCTTGCGGTTTTTTGGTTGAGTTTTTGCCCTTGTGGCTCAGTGGCAGAGCACTCCCTTGGTAAGGGAGAGGTCGCGGGTCCGATTCCCGCCAAGGGCACCATTTTCCGGGTGTGCGACCGGTTCGCATTCTCGATATTGTTTTATTTTTTTCGGAGTCGAAAAAATGGGAAAAGAGAAATTCACGCGAACCAAGCCGCACGTCAACGTGGGCACCATTGGCCACGTTGACCATGGCAAGACCACGCTGACTGCGGCCATCACCACGGTGCTGGCAGCCAAGTTCGGCGGTGCAGCCAAAGCCTACGACCAGATCGATGCAGCGCCTGAAGAAAAAGCCCGCGGCATCACCATCAACACCGCCCACGTCGAGTACGAGACGGCAAACCGCCACTACGCGCACGTCGACTGCCCCGGTCACGCTGACTATGTGAAGAACATGATCACCGGTGCCGCACAGATGGACGGTGCCATTCTGGTGTGTTCCGCTGCTGACGGCCCCATGCCCCAGACCCGCGAGCACATTCTGCTGGCCCGTCAGGTTGGCGTGCCTTACATCATCGTGTTCCTGAACAAGTGCGACATGGTGGACGACGCTGAGCTGCTTGAGCTCGTCGAAATGGAAGTGCGTGAGCTGCTCGACAAATACGATTTCCCCGGCGACAAGACGCCGATCATCCATGGTTCCGCCAAACTCGCCCTCGAGGGCGACAAGGGTCCCTTGGGCGAAGAAGCCATCATGAAGCTGGCTGATGCGCTGGACACCTACATCCCCCTGCCGGACCGTGCTGTGGATGGTGCGTTCCTGATGCCTGTGGAAGACGTGTTCTCCATCTCCGGCCGCGGCACCGTGGTGACCGGCCGTATCGAGCGCGGCATTGTCAAGGTCGGCGAAGAAATCGAAATCGTTGGTATCAAGGACACGGTCAAGACCACTTGCACCGGCGTCGAAATGTTCCGCAAGCTGCTCGACCAGGGCCAGGCTGGCGACAACGTCGGCATCCTGCTGCGCGGCACCAAGCGTGAAGACGTCGAGCGCGGCCAGGTGCTGTGCAAGCCCGGCTCCATCAAGCCGCACACCCACTTCACGGGCGAAATCTACGTTTTGTCCAAGGACGAAGGTGGCCGTCACACGCCGTTCTTCAACAACTACCGTCCCCAGTTCTACTTCCGTACCACGGACGTGACGGGTGCCATTGAACTGCCGGAAGGCAAAGAGATGGTGATGCCGGGTGACAACGTGTCGATCACGGTCAAGCTGATTGCCCCGATCGCCATGGAAGAAGGTCTGCGTTTCGCCATTCGTGAAGGCGGTCGTACCGTCGGCGCCGGTGTCGTGGCCAAGATCCTCGCGTAATTCTTCAAAACTCAAGGAATTACCATGTCCGCCAAGCAAAAAATCCGCATCCGCCTGAAGGCGTTTGACTACAAACTGATCGACCAGTCCGCTGCCGAGATCGTTGACACCGCCAAGCGCACCGGCGCCATCGTCAAGGGCCCCGTGCCCCTGCCGACGCGCATGAAGCGTTTCGACATCCTGCGCTCGCCGCACGTCAACAAGTCGTCGCGTGACCAGTTCGAGATCCGCACGCACCAGCGTCTGATGGACATCGTGGACCCGACCGACAAGACGGTTGACGCCCTCATGAAGCTCGACTTGCCCGCTGGTGTGGACGTCGAGATCAAGCTGCAGTAATGCGATGGGCCGGTTGACCGGCCCTTTTAAAGTTAAGTAGCTACGTGGACTTGCCAGAAAAGGCGGTTCACGTTATACTTTTAGGCTTACCCCAATTTGGGGTGAGTTTTATTAACCCTCTTTCACGTCAAAACGCGTCAACCAATTGAAGTGGGCGCGGTGGAAGTTAAGGAGAAAACAAATGAGTCTGAGCAACTCCCTCGGGTTGCTGGGTCGCAAGGTGGGCATGATGCGTCTGTTCACCGATGACGGGGACGCAGTGCCCGTCACGGTGGTGGATGTGTCCAACAACCGTGTGACCCAGGTGAAAACCCAAGAGAACGACGGCTACGTGGCTTTGCAGGTCACGTTTGGTTCGCGCAAAGCATCGCGCGTGACCAAGCCGGAAGCTGGCCACCTTGCGAAAGCAGGCGTTGAAGCCGGTGAAATCATTCAGGAATTCCGCGTGACCGCCGACGCTGCCGCCCAGTATGTGGCTGGTGCAGTTGTTCCGGTTTCCGCGCTGTTCGCTGTGGGCCAGAAGGTGGACGTGCAGGGCACGACCATCGGCAAGGGCTTTGCAGGCACGATCAAGCGTCACCACATGAAGTCGCAGCGCGCGTCGCACGGTAACAGCCGTTCGCACAACGTTCCTGGCTCCATTGGTATGGCGCAGGATCCGGGTCGCGTGTTCCCTGGCAAGCGCATGTCCGGTCACCTCGGTGATGACACGGTCACGACGCAGAACCTCGACGTGATTCGCATTGACGAAGCCCGTCAGCTGCTCCTGATCAAGGGTGCCATTCCCGGGTCTAAGGGTGGTTTTGTGACCGTCCGTCCCGCCATCAAAGTCAAGTCCAGCAAAGGAGCGAACTGATGCAGCTCGAACTCCTGAACGACCAAGGTCAGGCCGCTTCGAAATTTGAAGCGCCGGAAACCGTGTTTGGTCGTGCTTACAACGAAGATCTGGTGCACCAGGTTGTGGTTGCTTTCCAGGCCAATGCCCGTCAAGGCACGCGCGCCCAGAAAGACCGCGAACAGGTCAAGCACTCGACCAAGAAGCCATTCAAGCAAAAGGGAACGGGCCGTGCCCGTGCCGGTATGACGTCCTCGCCGCTGTGGCGCGGAGGCGGTCGGACCTTCCCGAACATGCCTGATGAAAACTTCAGCCACAAGATCAACAAGAAGATGTACCGCGCTGGTATGGCGTCCATCTTCTCGCAGTTGGCGCGTGAAGGCCGTCTGGCTGTGGTGGATTCCCTGACGGTGGACTCCCCCAAGACCAAGCAGCTTGCTGACAAGTTCAAGGCAATGAATCTGCAATCGGTGATGGTGATTGCCGATGAAGTTGATGAAAACCTGTACCTCGCATCCCGCAATCTGGTGAACGTGCTCATCGTTGAGCCGCGTTACGCCGATCCGGTGTCTCTGGTGCACTACAAGAAAGTGCTCGTCACCAAGGGCGCAATCGACAAACTCAAGGAGATGTTCGCATGAGCCGCGTAAACCCGACGCCTGCCGAACTCAAGTTTGACGAAGGCCGTCTGATGCAGGTGCTCGTCGCTCCCATCGTGTCTGAAAAGGCAACCATGGTCGCTGACAAGAGCAATTCTGTGACATTCAAGGTGCTGCAGGACGCTTCCAAGCCTGAAATCAAAGCCGCTGTGGAATTGATGTTCAAGGTCGAGGTCAAGGGCGTTTCTGTGGTGAACACCAAGGGCAAAACCAAGCGCTTTGGCAAGTCCACGGGCCGCCGCGACAACGTGCGCAAGGCCTATGTGACCCTGAAGCCAGGTCAAGAGCTGAACCTGTCCGGGGAGGCTGCGTAATCATGGCTGTCATTAAACTGAAACCGACTTCGCCTGGCCGCCGTGGTGTGGTCAAGGTCACGCGTGATCACCTGTACAAGGGTGATCCTTACGCTCCCCTTCTTGAGCCGCAGTTCCAGAAGGCCGGTCGTAACAACAACGGCCACATCACCACCCGTCACAAGGGCGGTGGCCACAAGCATCACTACCGCGTGGTCGACTTTGTCCGCAACAAGGATGCCATCCCCGCCAAGGTGGAGCGCATTGAGTACGACCCGAACCGTACGGCCCACATCGCTCTGGTGTGTTATGCCGACGGCGAGCGCCGTTACATCATTGCTCCCCGCAATCTGGAAGTTGGTGCGTCCCTGATCAGTGGTTCCGAAGCGCCAATCCGCGTCGGCAACACGCTGCCGATCCGCAATATTCCGGTGGGTTCGACGATTCACTGTATCGAACTGAAGCCAGGCAAGGGCGCGCAAATTGCGCGTTCAGCCGGTACTTCTGCCACGTTGTTGGCGCGTGAAGGTGCCTACGCCCAGGTTCGCATGCGTTCCGGTGAAGTCCGCAAGGTCAACATCGAATGCCGCGCCACCATTGGTGAAGTGGCCAACGAAGAACACAGCCTGCGCCGTCTGGGCAAGGCCGGCGTCAAGCGCTGGATGGGTATTCGTCCGACCGTTCGCGGTGTCGTGATGAACCCGGTGGACCACCCGCATGGTGGCGGTGAGGGCAAGACTGGCGAAGGTCGCCATGCCGTCGATCCGTGGGGTAACCTGACCAAGGGCTACCGCACCCGTAACAACAAGCGCACGCAGGTCATGATCGTGTCGCGTCGCAAGAAGTAAGGGGTAACAAATGACTCGCTCTCTCAAAAAGGGTCCGTTTGTTGACCACCATTTGGTGGCCAAGGCTGACAAGGCCGTTGCGACCAAGGACAAGAAGCCGATCAAGACTTGGTCCCGTCGCTCGATGGTCCTGCCCGATTTCATCGGTCTGACCATTGCTGTGCACAACGGCAAGCAACACGTGCCGGTGTACATCACCGATCAGATGGTGGGCCACAAGCTCGGTGAGTTCGCGCTCACGCGGACTTTCAAGGGTCACCCGGCGGACAAAAAAGTCCAGAAGAAATAAGGAAAGACCATGGAAACACGTGCAGTCCTCCGGGGCGTCCGTCTGTCGGTCGATAAGGGCCGTCTGGTCGCCGACCTGATTCGTGGCAAAAAAGTGGATCAAGCGCTCAACACGCTGCAGTTCACCCAGAAAAAAGCCGCAGTCATCATCAAGAAGGTTCTTGAGTCCGCCATCGCCAACGCTGAACATAACGACGGTGCAGACATCGACGAGTTGAAGGTGAAGACCATCTACGTCGAGCAGGGTGCCTCGCTCAAGCGTTTCACGGCCCGCGCAAAAGGTCGTGGCAACCAAATCAGAAAACCCACGTGCCATGTGTACGTGACGGTTGGTAACTGAAGAAGGCCAGGAAGATATGGGACAAAAAATCCACCCAACCGGCTTCCGTCTTTCGGTCAGCCGTAACTGGGCCTCCCGCTGGTACGCCAACAACCGTGACTTCGCCGGCATGCTGGCCGAAGACATCAAGGTGCGCGAGTACCTGAAGACCAAGCTGAAGAATGCTGCGGTGTCGCGCATCCTGATCGAGCGTCCTGCCAAGAACGCACGCATCACCATTTTCTCGGCACGTCCGGGCGTGGTGATCGGCAAGAAAGGTGAAGACATCGAAGCGCTCAAGAAGGAGCTTTCGACCCGTCTGGGCGTGCCAGTTGCAGTGAACATCGAAGAAGTGCGCAAGCCCGAAATCGATGCCAAGCTGATCGCTGACAGCATCACGCAGCAGCTCGAAAAGCGCATCATGTTCCGTCGCGCCATGAAGCGTGCCATGCAGAACGCCATGCGTCTGGGTGCCTTGGGCATCAAGATCATGTCGTCGGGTCGTCTGAACGGTATCGAAATCGCACGTTGCGAGTGGTACCGCGAAGGCCGTGTGCCTCTTCACACGTTGCGTGCGGACATCGACTACGGTACCTCTGAAGCCAAGACCACCTACGGTGTGATCGGCGTCAAGGTATGGGTCTACAAGGGCGATACGCTGGGCCGCAATGATTTGCCCGCCGTTGAGACCCCCCGTCCCGACGACGAGCGTCGTCCACGTGGCCCACGTCGCGATGCCCGTCCTGGCGATCGTCCTACGGGTGATCGTCGTGGTGGCCCGCGCCGCCCCGCAGGCACGAATGCTGCGCCGGCCGATGGCAGCGACAAGCCCGCAGAAGCCACTGGTGCTGATGCCAAATCCGCCGTTAAGCGCGTCCGCAAGGTAGGCGCGCCAGCTGCAGCAGCTGACGGCGTTAAAGGAGAATAAGTATGCTGCAACCTGCTCGCAGAAAATATCGCAAAGAGCAAAAGGGCCGTAACACCGGCGTCGCAACCCGTGGCAACACGGTGGCGTTCGGTGATTTTGGTCTGAAGTCTGTGGATCGCGGCCGTCTGACGGCGCGTCAGATCGAAGCTGCGCGTCGTGCGATTTCCCGTCACGTCAAGCGTGGCGGCCGCATCTGGATTCGCGTGTTTCCCGACAAGCCAATTTCCCACAAGCCTGCTGAAGTGCGTATGGGTAATGGTAAGGGTAACCCTGAGTACTACGTGGCCGAGATTCAGCCAGGCAAGGTGATCTATGAGATCGTCGGCGTGCCTGAAGAACTTGCCCGCGAGGCATTCCGTCTGGCCGCTGCCAAGCTGCCGTTGCGCACCACGTTCGTGGCACGCATGATTGGCCAATAATTCAGGAGAATGAAGAAATGAAAGCTGCTGAACTCCGCCAGAAAGACGTTGCCGGCGTTGAAGCCGAAGTCAAAGCACTGCAAAGGGCCCATTTCGGTCTGCGCATGCAAAAGGCGACGCAACAACTGAACAACACCGCCACATTGCGCAGCACGCGCCGTGACATCGCGCGTGCGAAGACCATCCTTGCTGAAAAGCAAGCCGCCAAGTAAGGAGTGACCATGACGGAAGCTAAAACATCCCTCAAGCGCACCTTGATCGGCAAGGTGGTTAGCGCCAAGCGCGCCAAGACGGTAACCGTGCTTGTGGAGCGTCGTGTGAAGCACGAGCTCTACGGCAAGATTGTTGCCAAATCGAGCAAGTACCACGCCCATGACGAAACGGGTCAGTACCAACTGGGTGACGTGATCGAAATCACGGAAAGCCGCCCGATTTCCAAGACCAAGAACTGGGTTGCATCCCGTCTCGTGGAAAAGGCCGCTGCTGTTTAAGTCCTAACGGCCTTTAAACTTCAAGCCCATTCAAAACGACCCACAATGTGGGTCGTTTTTGTTTTTGCGCCCGTTTTTCACGGGCTTTTTTTAAAGTTACTTCTGGAGCAACACATGATCAAAGTTGGAGACAAGCTTCCCGCCGCAACCCTCATGGAATTCGTTGAAGTGGAGGGCAATGGTTGCAGCATCGGACCGAATCCGGTAGACGTCGCCAAGGCGAGCGCAGGCAAGACGATTGCCCTGTTTGCCCTGCCTGGGGCATTCACTCCGACCTGTTCAGCCAAGCATGTACCAGGGTATGTTGAAAAGTTTGACGAACTTAAGTCTGCCGGGATCGATGAAATCTGGTGTGTCAGCGTGAACGACGCTTTTGTAATGGGCGCATGGGCCCGCGATCAGAAAACCGGTGCCAAGGTCCGCATGTTGGGTGATGGCGATGCAGCTTTTTCCCGGGCGACGGGGTTGACGCTGGATTTGACTGGTCGTGGCATGGGTCTGCGCAGCAACCGTTATTCCATGCTTGTGAAAGACGGGATGGTCACAACCCTCAACATCGAAGCGCCTGGAAAATTCGAAGTCAGTGATGCGGCGACCTTGCTGGCGCAAGCCAAAGGCTGACGCTCAGCTTCGAGCGCCCGGAGGCGCCTGCGATCTGAAAGTCAGATGTCCACTTTCAGATAATGGGCGCCAATGATCGGGCTGTGGTAGTAGGGCGGAATGTCCTCAAAGCCAAGGTCTTCGTAAAGCGCTCTGGCTGCCTCCATGTCATCCAGGGTGTCCAGCAGGACGCAGCCATAGCCGACGCGTCGTGCCGCGTCCAGAATGGCTTCTGCGAGCTGGCGGCCCAGTCCGAAGCCGCGGAACGCCTTGCGGACGTAAAGCCGTTTCATCTCGGCAGCATTGGGGTAATCAACGTTTTCGATCGGGCGCAATGCACAGCATCCTGCCAGATCCGAATCCACGAGTGCCAGCAAAAGGGCACCACCCGGTGCCGCATAGTCGCCCGGCAGTCCCTCTAACTCGGCAGAGAAATTCTGAAAACAGAGATCAACTTTCAGTCCTTGCGCGTATTCAAGGAAAATCTGGCGTGTGATGTCCCATTCAGCCGGACTTTTCGGGGTGATGAGCTGGATTGAGGGGGCTTTCACGGACAGTAATGGCGTCAACAGGCGTCAAAGTTTAGCGCCTTTCAGCCGCCGAGCCGAGCCAGCCAGGCCACCAGCCCGGCACAGGCTGCAAAGATCATCGCAGCCAGCAGGCGCGAGCCGGCATCATCCCGTGAACCCTCTATTGCAAGCGCTGCAGGCATCTCTTTGTCACCGCAGATCATTGGGCGGATCAGATCGTCTTTCATTTTCCAGCGGTAGAAAAAAATCGCCATGATATGCACGAGGACGAGGCCGATCAGGATCAGCTTGCCGACTTCGGTGTGGTAAATGGTCGCGAGACTGACGGTGGCAGATGACACATAACGTGTCAGAGGACCGGCGAAGGCAATTTCATCGTCGCTGAGCAGCCCTGCGGTAACCTGGGCCATCAACATCACCAGAAGGGCCAGCACGGAGAGTGCGCCAAGCGGGCTATGGCCGGCGTTGTGCTCTGGCCGGCGCTCACCATGCAGATAGGCCCAAACCGTAACGGGTGCATACATAAAGCTGGAAAAACGTGACCACCGTCCGCCAACGAGGCCCCAGACAATTCGGAACAACAGCAGGCTGAGCACACCATAGCCAAAGCGGAAATGCCAGACCATGGCATTGCCACCGATACTGCCGGATACCACCAGGGCGACGACCAATGCGGCGAGCATCCAGTGAAAGAGACGGGTTGGAAGATCCCAGATTCGGGTGGTGCGCATGAACAGCCTCGCAGTCAATGAATGGGCAAAATGCCGTGTTGTTTGGTGCTTAAATTGAATGATTTAGTTCCGGCGGAACTAACCTGCTGAAACGTCAATCCCAATGGGCCCAATCAACCATAAAGAGGAACACTGTTTCATGAAAACCTTTGCTTCATTCGTTCTGGCCGCCGCGGCGATCACCTTGTCTGCACCTGCTGCGGCCCAGTTTGCCAAGCCGGAAGATGCGATCAAGTACCGCAAAGCCTCCCTCACGGTCATGGCCGCCCATTTCAGTCGAATTGGTGCGATGGCGAACGGGCGGGCGCCCTTTGATGCCAAGCTGGCTGCAGAAAATGCCGATATCGTAGCCGCCATGTCCAAATTGCCTTGGGCCGCCTTCACTGAAGGTTCCGAGGCCGGTGACACGAAGGCGAAGCCTGAGATCTGGAAGGAGCCGGCCAAGTTCAAGGCCGGTGCTGACAAGCTTCAGGCCGAGGCGACCAAGTTGGCTGTGGCAGCCAAGACCGGTAACCTTGACAATCTCAAAGCCGCTTTTGGTCCAGCGGCCGAAACCTGCAAGGCCTGCCACGACGCCTATCGTAACAAATGACATCAAGCGAAAAGTCGGTTGCTATATTTAAAGTAGCAAATTAGGTCCGTCTGACGCTGGGAAGAGGCACTTATTCTGTATAAATGTCTCTTGTTGGCCGACGGCACACCCCTGAAGCCTCATCAGGCTTCAGCCAGCAGCTTTTCAATGAGTTGCTGCAATTCCGTGAAATCGGGCTCGCCTACATAGCGCTTGACAATCTGCCCCCGCTTGTTCACGAGGTACGTGGTGGGGGTGAGTTGAATATCCCCCCACGCCTTCGCCACGGCCCCCGTGTTGTCAATGGCGACCTTGAAAGGCAATTTGCGCGTCTCGGCAAAGTTCACCACATAGCTCGGCGGATCGTAGCTCATGGCCACTGCCAGGGTGTCATAGCCACGCGCCTGGTATTTCTGGTGCGTACTCACGAGTTTAGGCATCTCTGCCACACAGGTCACGCAACTGGTCGCCCAGAAATTCACCAGCGTGACACGGCCCTTGAAGTCGGCGGCAGTTTTTTTGCTGCCGTCAAGCAACACAAATGTGGACTCCGGCGCTGCCGAGGGCGCGGAACTCCACATTGTTACGGCGCCAATGGCCAAAACCGCCGCAGCTGCGGCAACATACAAGATTCGTTTCATTGGAGGGCTTACCTATGGATCGTCGCCAGTTTAATTCTGCTTCTGTTTGTGCGCTCGGTACGCTGATTCTCGTCGCCTCAACGCAGGCTCGGGCCTTGTCCATCAGCGATCTGAGCAGCGCGGAAGCATCCCAGGGTCTGAAAACAGCGCTGGAGAAGGGGGCCATCGCTGCAGTCAGCTTGCTGGGCAGACCTGATGGATTCCTTGGCAACCCGAAAGTTCGGATTCCCTTGCCAGGTTTTCTCGGCGATGCCGCCAGACTGCTGCGCACCTTGGGGCAGGGGCAGCGCATCGACGAACTGGTGACCGCCATGAACCGTGCTGCCGAGGCGGCCGTCCCCATGGCGCGCGACATGCTGGTGGGCGCTGTGAAATCGATGAATGTCAGCGACGCAAAGAAAATCCTGACGGGGGGAGAGACGTCGGTGACGGCTTTTTTTGCGGAAAAGACCCGCGCGCCACTGGCTGTGAAATTTTTGCCCATCGTTACCAGGGCGACTGAAAAAGTGGGTCTCGCCGAAAAATACAACCGCGTGGCGGCCAAAGCAGCCGGCATGGGATTGGTGAAGAGCGAGGATGCCAACATCCAGCACTATGTGACCGGCAAGACGCTGGATGGCCTGTACCTGATGATCGGTGAAGAGGAGAGGAAGATCCGTCAGGATCCGATTGGCACCGGCAGCGCCGTGTTGAAGAAAGTGTTCGGCGCGCTGAAGTAACACGGCTGCGCCAGCGCTCAGAAGGCTTTGGCCAATTCCAGCGTCAGGATGGACGGCAGGTGGGCGCGCAGCACATCGCGGCTGACGCGCGTCATGCTGTCACTCATCCAGCTGGAAATCTCAAAGGTGTTGGCCGCATCCGCGATCTCCAGAAACCCAAAATTGGGATCCAGGCGGCGGATATCCTGCATCAGGTCGTTGAAGATCCTGTCCCGGACCCGCTCGTCCACGATGATCATGTGCGGCTGGTCGCGCTCAATGGACTGCACCGCCTGCTGTGAGGTGTGCACCGTGTCTGGCCGCAGGCCCAGCCAGCGGCAGACTTCCTCGACCTCCTTGCGCACGCCTGGATCGGCACTGATCAGCAGCACCCGCAGGCCAGCCAGCGCCTTGGTGCCGGTGTGATAGGCCGAATCACTGCTGCTCGCTTCGATCTCCATGGAGGTCAGTCCTTCAAGTTGTCGGACAGTCCGCGCAAATTCGAGGGTCAGCACCGTTGCATTGCCCTGGGCTTCCTGGGTCATGGTCACGCCCATGGCGCGGGAAATTTCCAGAAGAAGATGCCATAACAGAGAGTCGCCACCCTCACGCGGGCGTTCTTGCGCCAGTGTGCTCACCGCAGGCTGGGACTTGATGACCAGCAGGCCATGCTCCGGCCAGTGGTTGACGCCCAGGGTGACGGCCAGCCGGTGGTCTTGCGATAACAGGCTCCAGTCGATCGCTGCATCCACCAGGCTCGAGAGCAGACCCGGGTCCACAATGATTTCCACTGGCTTGATGCTGCGGTGCAGTTCCACGCCGCGGGCCTGGAGTTGGGGCAACCGGTCATTCAGAGCGGCGTCCACCAGATGATCAAGTGCGACCCGCTCATGGGACTGCCGCAAACGGCCTTCAGCGAGCCGCGCAATCTGCTGGCTTTGTTTCGCAATCGTCTCTGCCTTGTCAATGGCCTCGCTCAATGCGGCCATTTGCGCATGGTTCACCCGGTTGGTGTGGTAGAAATTCTGCACGATTTGCCGCATGGTGTGGACCGGGCTGGCAATCTCTGCGCCAATAATTCCCGCAATGCGGAGTTCAACCCGCGTCGAGCCCTCCGGCGCATTGTCCATGGCCGCTTTGCTTCTGCCTTGGTCCGCAGTCATGGCGGTCGTTTTTCGTGGGAGTCGATTCATGAACATGCCACCCGTTGCTGCGCATTAAGGCACAAGCTGCCAGCCCAATGCAACGCGTTTGTGCACCTGGCTGGATCCGATGGACCGGCGGACCCACCAAATCAGCGCTGGAGACGCGGGTCCTGGCAGTCCAGCAATACCTGGGTGAGTTCCCGGGGCGCACTGACCATGGGGGCATGGCCAGTCGCCAAGGTCACCATGCGGGAGCCGGGCAGCCAGGCGCCGTCCCAGAACCTGGGGTCTTTGACCCTGGTGCGGATGACGTCGATGGTGGCCAGCGGCGGCTGGGTGCAGTTGATGAACGTCCGCGGTACGCGGGCCACGCGCGCCGGGTCAAAGTCCAGCACGGCCTGGTACGTGTGGCCGGGATGCGGCGTTTGCCGCCGCTTCACCCAGGCGTAGTCTTCCGCCTGGAGCCCGAACACCGACGGGTCCGGCGGCGGAAAGCTGTAGGTTGACGAGGCTGCTGCTGCCGCAAGACGGGCTTCGCGTGTGGCGCTGGCATGCGTGCCGCTCCAGCTTTCACCGGGTTTGGGCACAACCGCATCTACATAGACCAGATCGGCGAGTCGCTCCGGCATCCGGTCCGCGACAGCCGTGCCAAGCATGCCGGCGTAGGAGTGGACGGCCAGAACCACGTCGCGCATCTCTTCAGACTCGATAGCCTGGATCACGTCGGCAATGTGGGTTTCCAGCGTGATGGCCGGACTCAGCAAATGGGCGCGTTCGCCCACGCCGGTGAGCGTCACCGCGTGGGCCCGATGGCCGGCGCGGACCAGCGCTTCGGTCACATGCCGCCAGCACCAGGCACCGTGCCATGCGCCGTGCACCAGGACAAAATTGGCCATCAGACAACCCCGCTTTTCTTCAGTGCGCCGATCTGTGTGTCGGCGTAGCCCAGCACCGTGCGCAGCACCTCCTCGGTGTGCTGGCCCAGCAAGGGCGGCGGCAGGTCGGTGCGGACCGGGGTGGCGCTGAGCTTGATCGGGCTGGAAACGAGGTTCAGTGCGGGCTGAATGGGGTGTGGCCAGGTCGTGACCATGCCGCGCTCGCGCACCTGCGGGTCGTCAAAGACCTCCGCGATGTTGTTGATGGCGCCGCAGGGTACCTTGGCCGCTTCCAGCGCAGCCAGCCATTCGGCCTTGCCGCGGGTTTTCATGATGTTCTCCAGCACCGGCACCAGTTCGGCGCGGTTGCGCACGCGGTCCTGGTTGCGTGCATAGCGCGGGTCCGTGGCGAGTTCAGGTTGGCCGGCGACCGCGCAGAACTTGGCGTACTGGCCGTCATTGCCCACGGCCAGGATCAGGTGGTCTTTCTGTCCGTCTGCGGCGGGCGCGACCTCGAACACCTGGTAGGGCACGATGTTCTGGTGCGCGTTGCCGGAGCGGCCGGGCACCTTGCCGCTGACAAGGTAATTGGCCCCCAGGTTGGCGAGCATCGCGACCTGGGTGTCGAGCAGCGCGGCGTCCACGTGCTGGCCTTCACCGGTGCGTTCGGCATGACGCAGCGCCGCCAGAATCGCCACGGTGGCGTACATCCCGGTGAAAAGGTCGGCCACCGCCACGCCCACCTTCTGCGGCCCGCCGCCGAGGTCGTCACGCTCGCCGGTGATGCTCATCAAGCCGCCCATGCCCTGGATCGCATAGTCATAGCCTGCGCGTTCGCGGTAGGGGCCGGTCTGGCCGAAGCCGGTCACGCTGCAATAGACCAGGCGCGGGTTCAAGGCTTTCAGGCTTTCGTAGTCCAGGCCATAGCGCGCCATGTCGCCGACCTTGAAATTCTCGACAAACACATCGCAATGCGGCACCAGATCGCGGACCAGCGCCTGACCGGCCGGCTGGGCAATGTCGCAGGTGACCGAGCGCTTGTTGCGGTTGGCCCCGAGGTAGTAGGCGGCCTCGGCCGTGTCATGTCCGTCAGCGTCTTTCAGGAACGGTGGGCCCCAGGTGCGCGTGTCATCGCCCGTGCCGGGGCGTTCGATCTTGATCACGTCGGCCCCCAGGTCGGCCAGCGTCTGGGTACACCAGGGGCCTGCCAGCACACGGGACAGGTCAAGAATGCGGATGCCATCAAGTGAATTCATGCCTTCATTGTCGCGAAAAACAGGGGACCCTGATAATCGCCGTGATGCGCTGGATTGTTCTTTTACTGTGGCCTGTCGGGGCCTGGCTGGCGGGCTGCAGTCCGGCCTTCAACTGGCGGGAAATCCGCCTTGAAGAAGCGCCCCTGACCGTGTTGTTGCCCTGCAAGCCGGACCGGGGCAGCCGCACCGTGCCGCTGGCTGGCGAATCTGTCGAACTGCGGATGCTGGGCTGCGAAACCGGTGGCGCCACTTTTGCCGTCAGCCAGGTGCGGCTGCGTCCCGGGGCCCCTGCCGCCGAGGCGCTCACGCAATGGCGTGCGGCCATGTTGGCCAATATGCAGGGGCGTGATGTGCGCGAACAGCCCTTCCTGCCCGCAGGCAGCCTGCCCCTGCCGCAGTCCGTTCGCCTGACGGCCACGGGGCAGCGCGTGGATGGTCGGCCCGTGCAGGGGCAGGCGGCCTGGTTTGCGCACCCATCGCCGCAGGGCATGTGGTTGTTTCACGCCGTCGTTTATGCCGATGCGGTACCGCCCGAGGCTGCCGACGCCTTTTTCGGCGGGCTCAAGCTCCAGGGCCTGCTATGAGCCTGCTGCCACGCCGTGCCGCCGTGGGGATGTTTCTGGCGTTTGCCTTCGCTTATTTCCTCTCTGCGCTGCTGCGCGCCATCACCGCCACACTGTCGCCTGTGCTGACCCAGGAGTTGGGTCTGAATGCGCGCGATCTGGGCCTGTTGGCCGGGGGCTATTTCCTTGGCTTTTCCGCCACCCAGTTGCCCATGGGGACCTGGCTGGACCAGCACGGGCCCAGGAAGGTGATCCTGCGTCTGCTGAGCGTGGCCGTATTGGGGTGTCTGGCGTTCTCCATGGCCACCGGCTTTTCCTGGCTGCTGGCCGCGCGCGTGCTGTGCGGTGCCGGCGTGAGCGCCTGCCTGATGGCGCCGTTGACCGGCAACCGGCGCTGGCTCGACGCCAGCACCCAGCTGCGCGCCAACTCCTGGATGCTGATGACCGGCTCGCTGGGCATGGTGGCGTCCACGCTGCCGGTGCAATGGCTGATGCCGATCGTCGGCTGGAGGCCGTTATTCTGGGTGCTGGCGGGGACGCTGGCGCTGGCCATGGCGCTGATTGCCTGGCAGGTGCCGGGCTGGCATACCCCCGCGTCGGGCGCAGCGTCCGGCGGGCCGGCTGTGGCGTCCGGTTACGGGGAGGTCTGGCGCCATCCTTACTTCCGGCGCATGACGCCAATCGGCTTCTTCAGCTATGGCGGGCTGATCGCGTTGCAAACCCTCTGGGCAGGCCCCTGGATGATCAAGGTGGCCGGCTACACGAGCGCACAGGCTGCGACCGGCCTGTTCTGGATCAACCTGACCATGCTGGCCACGTTCTGGACCTGGGGGCTGGTCAATCCACGGCTGGTGCGCCTGGGCTTCTCGGCTGCCCGCCTGATCGCGTGGGGGCTGCCGTCAAGTTTTGTGATTTTGACTCTTATTATCATAGCTGGAGAAGACCTTTCCATGCTGGCTACACCTCTTTTTTCCTTGTATTGCATGGGGTGCAGCTTCGTGGCCCTTGCGCAGCCTGCCGTCGGCATGGCTTTTCCGTCCGCGCTGGCCGGGCGGGCGCTGTCGGCCTACAACCTGGTCATTTTCGCGGGGGTGTTTATGGTGCAGTGGGGTCTCGGGCTGCTGATTGACGGGTTCCGCGCGGCCGGTGTGGCCGAGATCCTGGCCTATCAGCTGGCGATGAGTACGCTTCTCGTCTGCTGCGTCGCCTCGTATCTCTATTTCCTGTGGGCGAAACCCCATAATGAGGGCTCATGAACAGCATCCTCATCATCGCCCACGCCCCGCTGGCCCACGCCTTGCGACAGTGCGCGCTGCATGTGTTCCCCGACTGCGGCGACGGCGTGGCCGCGCTCGATGTGCAGCCCAACGTGCCGCCCGAGGAAACTCTGGCTTCCGCCCGTGTCACGCTGCAGCAACTGGAGGACCAACCGGGTGCCTCCGGCGTGCTCGTGCTGGCCGACGTGTTCGGGGCCACGCCCTGCAACGTGGCACAGAAGCTGGTCGACGGTGTGACGTCCCGGCTGGTCGCAGGGGTGAACCTGCCGATGCTGCTGCGTACCGTCAGCTACCGCCACGAGGCACTGGATGCGCTGGTGTCGCGGGCCGTGACTGGCGGCACCCAGGGCGTGATGCAGGTGGCCGTGACGGCACCCCAAAACCAGGCAAGAAGAAACCATGATCAAGACCACCACGACCATCAGCAATAAACTGGGTCTGCATGCCCGGGCGTCGGCCAAGCTCACCAAACTGGCGGGCAGCTTCCCTTGCGAAGTCTGGATGAGCAAGGGCGAGCGGCGCGTCAATGCCAAGAGCATCATGGGCGTCATGATGCTGGCCGCCGGCATTGGCAGCGAAGTCATGCTGGAAACCAGCGGGGACCGCGAGCAGGAAGCCATGGATGCGCTGCTGGCGCTGATGGCGGACAAGTTTGGCGAAGGCGAGTGACATGACCCCCACGCTTGCCACTGCGTGTGCTGCGCGGCCCCTCGAAGGGGCTGGCCTTGCTTGGGGCGGCCCGGCGCTGCGGCCGATGCCCCCCATGCGTGCCACGGCGTGTGCTGCGCTGCGACACGGGGGGGCTTTGGCGTCTTGGAGCGGTCCGGCGCCGCGCAGGTCATGACCTTCAGCGTCCACGGCCTTCCTGTGGCCCGCGGCGTCGCCATCGGACGCGCCGTGCTGGTGGCGTCGAGCCGGCTGGAGGTGGCGCACTATTTCATTACGCCCGACCAGGTGGAGACCGAGATCGACCGCGTGCGTGCCGGACGCAATGCCGTGGTCGACGAACTGCAGCGTCTGCTGCTCGACATGCCCAAGGACGCGCCGCACGAATTGGCTGCGTTGCTTGACGTGCATCTGATGCTGCTGGAGGACGAGACACTGACCGCCGGTGTCAAGCACTGGATCCGCGACCGCCTTTACAACGCCGAGTGGGCGCTGACGACCCAGTTCGAGGTGATTGCCCGCCAGTTCGACGAGATGGAGGACGAGTACCTGCGCGAACGCAAGGCCGATCTTGAGCAGGTGGTGGACCGCGTGCTGCGGCGCATGCTGGGTGGGGCGTCGCCGGTGGTTGCCACGCCGCCGCGCCAGAAGCGCCAGCAGGACTTGCTGCTGGACGATACGGTGGACGTGCCGCTGGTGCTGGTGGCGCATGACCTGTCGCCGGCCGACATGCTGCAATTCAAGCAGAGCGTGTTTGCCGGTTTTGTGACCGATGTGGGGGGGAAGACCTCGCACACCGCCATTGTGGCGCGCAGCATGGACATCCCCGCCGTGGTGGGGGCTCGTGCGGCCTCCCAGCTGGTGCGCCAGGACGACTGGATCATCATCGACGGTGACGCCGGCGTGGTGATTGTCGATCCCTCGCCCATCATCCTGGCCGAATACGGCTTCAAGCAGCGCCAGGGGAACCTGGAGCGCGAACGGCTGTCCCGCCTGCGCAACACGCCCGCCGTGACGCTGGACGGCCAACGCATCGAGCTGCTCGCCAACATCGAAATGCCCGAGGACGCGCTGGCCGCGCTGAAGGTGGGGGCGGTGGGGGTGGGGCTATTCCGCAGTGAGTTCCTGTTCATGGGGCGTCACGGCCATCTTCCCAACGAGGAAGAGCAATACCAGGCCTACCGGCGTGCAGTGGAGGGCATGCAGGGCTTGCCGGTGACCATCCGCACGGTGGATGTGGGGGCCGACAAGCCGCTGGACGAGGCCCGGCACGACGACGCCCACCTGAATCCGGCGCTGGGCCTGCGTGCCATTCGCTGGAGCCTGGCCGATCCGGCCATGTTCCTCACGCAACTGCGCGCCATTCTGCGGGCGGCGACGCACGGGCCGGTGCACTTGCTGATTCCGATGCTGGCGCATGGCAGCGAAATCCGCCAGACACTCTCATTGCTCGACCATGCGCGTGTGCAGCTTGACAACCAGGGGCAGGCGTATGGCCCGGTCAAGCTCGGCGCGATGATCGAGATTCCGGCCGCCGCGCTCACGCTCAAGCTGTTCCTCAAGTACTTTGATTTCCTGTCGGTCGGCACCAACGACCTGATCCAGTACACACTCGCCATCGACCGTGCCGACGAGTCGGTGGCGCACCTGTACGACCCGCTGCACCCGGCCGTGCTGCAATTGGTGGCCGGCACCATTGCCGAATGTGTGGCGCAGGGCAAGGGGGTCAGCGTTTGCGGCGAGATGGCGGGTGACACCACACTGACCCGTTTGCTGCTGGGCCTGGGCCTGCGCAGTTTTTCCATGCACCCGTCGCAGATCCTGGCGGTCAAGCAGGAGGTGCTGCGCGCCGACACCGCCAAGCTGCAGTCCTGGGCGCAGCGCGTGCTGGAGGCCGAGGACCCCGCCAGCGCGATGGCGCCCTGAAGCCGGAGGCTGTTTTCAGCGGCTGCGCGTGCCCAGTACCGCCGCGCCGACGATCATCACGGCCGCCATCCCGACCGACGCACTGGGCCGCTCGCCACGCACGGCAAGCAACAACAGGGTCGACAGCAGTGGTGTCAGAAAGCTCAGCAAGCCGATGTGGCGCGCGTCGCCCCGCTTGAGCGCCGCATCCCACAGGAAGAATGCCGCACCAAGCGGACCCAGGCCCATGACCGCAATCAGCCCCCAGTCCCGCGGCGACAGCGCCACCGCGGGCTCCATCAGCGCGTGGCAAACCAGCGACAGCACACCGGACACCAGCCCGAACAGGCCGATCGCCGCAGTGGGAAACGGCTGCACCCTCTTGGTCCAGAGCGAATAGCTGGCCCAGATGAAGGCGGCCCCCAGTGCCGGCAGGTAGCCCCAGGCCAAACCGCCGGTCAGTGTGCGGCCGGACAGGATCACCAGTGCCGCACCACCAAACCCGAGCAGTGCAGCCAGCACATGCACGAGCCCCAGCCGCACGCCCGGCAGAAACAGCGGCGCCATCACCACGATGCCCAGCGGCCACAGGTAATTCACCAGATTCGCCTCCACCGGTGGCGCATGGCGAAACGCCGTGAACAACAGAAAGTGGTATCCGAACAGGCCGTACACGCCCAGCGCCAATGTGGCGGGCGGGACGCGCCATTGACGGATATCAAAGCGCGAAAGCGGCAGCGCCACCACACTGCCGATCAGCAAGGCCAGCCCGGTCAGCAGGAAGGGCGGGACATGCGACAGCGAAACGCCCAGTGTGGCGAGCGTGGCCCAAAGTGCGATCGCGCCAAGCGCCAGCAGCGGGGCGGTCACAAGGAAAACTCCCGGTGCACGGGGATTGTCAAGCAGGAAATGAAATGAGTACGTTCGATCACAGTGGTTTGATTCAGGAGATCAATGAGCGCCTGGCGCCGTTCCGCAAGGCGCAGCCAGAAGCCATGGCGGGCTTCGGTCAACTGGCCCGCGCCGCCATCACCGATGGCGCGCTCAGTGCCAAACAGAAAGAGTTGATCGCGCTGGCGATCGGCGTCACCCAACGTTGCTCGGGCTGTATTGGATTTCATGTCAAGGCATTGCATCGTCTGGAATGTACCCGCGCCGAGTTGGAGGAAATGCTGGCCGTGTGCGTGTACATGGGCGGTGGGCCGGCGCTGATGTACGCAGCCGAGACCATCGCGGCCTGGGAAAAAATGGCGCCCGCTGCCTAGTAATTCATAAAAGATAGCAAACTATGACCATTTTATAATGGGTTGATTTGCTTTTCATCGTCAATATCTCCATGGCCGCGTCTTGACGTTCCGGCGCGGCGATGCGGATGGATCCGCTGCTTCGGCTGGGGCGCCGACGGTCTGCAGCGGCGAGCCGCTCGGGTAGCATCCGCGCTCGGTATTTTTTCGCGCTCCTGCGCCTTTTAACCTTGGCCCACTTTTGACTGACTTCTCTCCCCCTATCCAGGAAGCCCGTTTGTGGCGTAACGACGGCTGGACTGCGCAAGTCGTCAAGAACGAGGACGACGATGGCTGGGCCGTGGCCATGACCCGTGACGGCGAGCCCGAGCCCGCGCTGGTGGGGCCCTGGACCATGGGGCGCGACAAAAAGAACCCCAAGCCGCTGGACGTCAATGCGTTCAATACCCTCGTCAAGACCGCCAGTGAATTTGTGCGCCGGCAGGAGCAGCAATTGCACGCTGCGCTGCACCAGAGCATCACGATCACCGCGCGTTATGCCCGCGTGACCGTGTTTCTGGACATCGTGCCTGATGATGACAACCCCACTGCTGTGTTGAGCGCAAGAGACGATGGCGGAGACCTCCTGGCTGAGGTGCGCGTGGCACCTTCGTTCCAGTTGAACCGGGGCACTGCGGTGAGGTGGGTGGAGTGTGGTTTTGCGAGGCCGGGCGACCGGTCATCCCGCGAGTGAGGCTGCAACGTCGTCGAGGAGGGCCCCGCACGTCGTGGTTTGCCTGTGTAACTTGGCTTCCGGTCTTGCGGGCGGGCGCTGGCGAGACGCAGGACACCTCTTTTTGACATTGACGGGTGGGCTGTATTTGGGTTGCCTCAATGCGGAATATAGTGATAAATTAGTCGAAGTGTCCGTAGGGTCAGCGGACTCGAACAGGGAAATCCAATGATGAGAGTCTTCTTCTTTCTAGCCTGCCTGCTATCGACGGGCAGTTGGGCGCAGATCACTTGCCAGAATGTGGGGGGCATGACGACCTGCTTTGAGGGCCGTCCGGTTAGCAAGTGGGGCGGCCCCGTCGTCAATCTTCCCTCTTTTATCGTGCCTCAGCCCAGCATGCCTGTGCGGTCCAACTGGCCGTTCATTCCCCCGCGGCAGGTGATGACGATGCGGGCGTTCATGCCGGCGCAGCCTTTTTTGCCGACGCAGCCCTTCATGCCGATTCCCTTTGCCCAGGCGCAAGAATGCTATTACGGCGCCTATGGCAGTTACCTGTGCATGTAGCGGAAAGCGTACAAAGAAACCGAGACAGGCCGCGCCCAGGGGTTTCAAACAACGCCGTTGCACCCGGCATCCCACGCTTAAGCTGAAAGCGGTTTCAGCAATTCCACCAGATCCCCTTCCGTAAACAGGGGCTGTTTGCGTCCTGTGGCGCCGCTGTACATGCTGTCGGCCAGTGCCGCCTTGCGCTCCTGCAGGGCCAGGATGCGTTCCTCGATCGTGCCTTGCGCCACCAGCTTGACGACCCACACGCTTTGGGTCTGGCCGATGCGGTGGGCGCGGTCGGTGGCCTGGGTTTCCACCGCCGGGTTCCACCATGGGTCATAGTGGATCACGGTGTCGGCCTGCGGCAGGTTCAGGCCGACGCCGCCGGCTTTCAGGCTGATGAGGAACAGCGGCACCTGCCCGCTGGTGAACTGCGTGATCAATTCCTCGCGTTTCTGGCTCTGGCCGGTCAGCTTGACCCAGGGGAGGCCGCGCTTTTTCAACTCGGCCTCGATCAGCGTCAGCATGCTGGTGAACTGCGAGAACAGCAGGATGCGCCGGCCCTCGGCCAGCATTTCGGGCAGCAGTTCCATCAGCTGCTCCAGCTTGGCGGAGGTCTTGACCTTGCGCGCGGCATCCAGCTTCAGCAGGTGCGGGTCGCAGCAGACCTGGCGCAGCTTCAGCAGCGCGTCCAGGATGGTGATCTGCGACTTGGCCAGGCCCTTGGTTTCGAGGGCGTCGCGCACGGTCTTTTCCATGCCCAGGCGGATGGTCTCGTACAGGTCGGCCTGTTTGCCCGACAGCTCGACGCGCATCACGGTCTCGACCTTGGGCGGCAGTTCGTGCGCCACCAGCGCCTTGGTGCGCCGCAGCATGAAGGGCGTGATGCGGGCGCGCAGCTGGGCCAGGCGCTCCGGGTCGCCCTGTTTCTCGATCGGCGTGCGAAACAGTTCGGTGAAGCGTTTCTGGCTGCCCAGAAAGCCCGGCATCAGGAAGTGGAACAGGCTCCAGATCTCACCCAGATGATTTTCCATGGGTGTGCCGGACAGGCACAGGCGGTGCCGGGTTTGCAGCGCGCTGACCACTTGCGCGGCGTGGGTGCTGGCGTTCTTGATGTTCTGCGCTTCGTCCAGCACTACGAGGTGCCATTGCGCGTCCAGCCAGCGTTCGCGGTCGCGCTGCAGCAGGGAGTAGGGCGCGATCACGACATCAAATTCGGCCATGGTGCCGGCTGCTGCATGCCGTTCCTTGCCGTGCAGCACCAGGGCGCGCAGCTGCGGGCAGAAGCGCTCGGCCTCGCGCCGCCAGTTGCCCATCAGGCTGACCGGCGCAATGATCAGGGCCGGGTGCGTCAGGCGGCCAGCGTCTTTTTCGATCTGGATGTGGACCAGCGTCTGCAGGGTCTTGCCCAGGCCCATGTCGTCGGCCAGAATGCCGGCCAGGCCATGCGCGCGCAAAAACTGCAGCCAGTTCACGCCCTGCTGCTGGTAGGGGCGCAGGCAGGCCTGCACACTGGCGGGCACCGGGACTTCCGGCAGTTCGGCATGGCCGCCGAGTTGCTGCACCATGGCGCGCAGGGTCTGGGCCCCCTCCCACAGCGCGCCTTCGCCCAACGCGGCTGTGGTGCGCAGCGCGTCCAGCCGTGAAAGTTTCAGGCTGTCAGCCGAAAAGTCATGGCTGCGGTCGCCCACCAGTTCGAGCAGCGCGGCCATCCAGGGCTTGAGCGTGTCGGTGGGCACGCGGATGAAGCCGCTTTCAACCGGATCGCCTGGTTTGCCCGGCGCGCGCAGGTAAACAAAGGGCGGCAGCGTGGGCTGTCCGGTGGCCGGGTCCAGCGGGCTGGCGGCCGCAGCTGCGATCAACTCGGGTAGCCACGGCAGGATGTTGTGCCGCTGGCCGTTGATCTCGATGCCCAGCGACAGGTCGAACCACGGCGAGGTGGCGCTTTCGTCATCGCTGCCCTCCGCACGATCGCCTTCCTGGCCCTGCGGCCGCAATTGCACCTCCAGTGCGCCCGCATGGGTGATCCAGCCGTTCAGGGCCCCGTCCAGCGTCACGTCGAAGCCGGCCTCGCGCAACACCGCAAAATCGTTGTCGGCCCAGTGCAGCCAGGTGGATTGGGCATGGTGGCCGGGAATGCCGTACTGGCCCGAGCCTTCGGAATGCAGGCCGAGTTCGAACAGGCCGGTGATGGCCTGGAGCTCGGCCTCGGGGTCGCGCTGCAGCAGCACGCGGCCCTGCGGGCCTTCGACCAGCACCGTCTTGCCCTGACCCGCCCACCAGCCGCGGTGGCCGGCGTAGTCGAAGCGCAGTTGCGCCTGGATCAAGCCCAGCTCTGCCACGTGCTCGGGGGGTGTTGGCGACAGGTGCAGGCATGCCGTGGGGGTGACGCCCTGCAGCGTGGGCAGGGCTTCCAGCATGGGCGGCAGCGGCACGGGGCCCAGGCGTTGCAGCAGGGCGACCTGGTGTTTCTTCAAGGCGGAGGGCTTGAGCGGCGGGGCCTTGAGCAGGACTTCCAGCTGGGCGGGCGACACGCCTTCGGCCTGGGCCAGGCCGCACAGGCCCTGCGTTGCATCCAGGTACAGCGGCGGGTGGTTCAGGCACAGCCGGGCGCCGCCTTCAGCCAGTTGGGCCCGCAGCGCCCAGCCGGGCTCCTTGGCCTGGGTGGTGGTGACTTCTTGCCACGTCCAGCGCAGCGGCCGGGGCGGTCCCCACGCCACGGCGGGGCCGGGGCTGCCGCCCTCGTCCAGAAACAGCCGGCCCGTGCCGGCCGCCTGCGCCAGCGCCATGGGCCCGATGGTGCCGCCCGGCGCGACGCAGAAGGTGGTGCTGTAACGGTAGAGCGGGTCGTCGCCGGCTTTGAGGGCGCGCATGAGCTGCAGCACTTCACGGTCCGCCGGGCTGGCGCGGTCGTACACCGCCTGGCCTGCGGCGGGTGGATGGCGCAGAGGTTTGGGCTTGGCCCAGCCGCCTGAGACCTTGGGGTAGGACACCACGGCTTCCATCTGCAGACGGGGCGCGGGGCTGTTGCCACCCACCACGGTCAGCAGGTACAGGAACTGCTCGGGCCGGTTTTTCCCGTTGCGGGCGGCATCGCCATCGCCAGCCTGGCCGCCGGCTCGGTCGAGCGATTCCAGCCAGTGCAGCAGTTGGGCTTCGTCTTCCAGGCGCTTGAGTTCTTCCACCCTGGCTTGATAGGATTTGCGCGCCGCTTCCAGCTCACCCGGCGTGGGCGGCACCACCGGGTGGACGGCGCCCGCCTCGCTGCCCAGGAGTTGCAGACCCTGGTAAGCGGCCTTGAGCGTCAACGCTGCGCCATGCTTGCACTGGTAGGCCACGGGGCAGCTGCATTCGCTGTTCCACTCGTGGACCCGGCCCTCGGGCGTCAGTTGCAGTGTGACCGAGACCTCGTAGGGTTCGCGCTGGGTGCCCTGCACTTCACCGAGCAGCAGCCAGTGGTCTTTCAGCGGCTCGATGTCCAGGCTCAGGACCTTCTGGGTCCGGTAGAGCGCGGCGCCGCGCTCCAGCGGACCGGCTGCAATCAAGGCCTGGAGCGACTTGGGATCGAACCACAGCCCGCTGCGAAGTGAATTCACCATGAAATCAGCGTCTTCCCAACGTGATTTGGTGATAAGTTGCTATCAAAAAAATACTCTCAGGCTGCGGTCAATCCCAGCGCGTGCCCGGCCTGCTGGTCGGCGTGGTAGCTGGAGCGGACCATCGCGCCGACGGCGGCATGCTTGAAGCCCATTTCGTAGGCTTTTTCCTCGAACATCTTGAAGGTGTCGGGGTGCACATAGCGCTTGACGGTGAGGTGCGAAGTGCTGGGCGCCAGGTACTGGCCGAGGGTCAGCATGTCGATGCCGTGGGCGCGCATGTCGCGCATGACGTCCAGGATTTCCTCGTCGGTCTCGCCCAGGCCCACCATCAGGCCGCTCTTGGTCGGCACGTCGGGGAACAGGGCCTTGAACTTCTTGAGCAGGTTCAGGCTGAAGGAGTAGTCCGAGCCGGGACGGACTTCCTTGTACAGGCGCGGCACGGTTTCCAGGTTGTGGTTCATCACGTCCGGCGGCGCGGCTTTCAGGATTTCCAGCGCGCGGTCGTCGCGGCCGCGGAAGTCGGGCACCAGCACCTCGATCTGCGTGTGGGGCGACAGTTCGCGCGTCTTGCGGATGCACTCGACAAAATGGCCGGCGCCGCCGTCGCGCAGGTCATCGCGGTCGACGCTGGTGATCACCACGTAATTGAGCTTGAGCGCGGCAATCGTGTTGGCCAGGTTGTCGGGCTCGTTCACATCCAGCGGGTCGGGTCGGCCGTGACCCACGTCGCAAAACGGGCAACGGCGAGTGCATTTGTCGCCCATGATCATGAAGGTGGCCGTGCCCTTGCCAAAGCATTCGCCGATGTTGGGGCAGCTGGCTTCTTCGCACACGGTCACCAGTTTGTTGGCGCGCAGCACGTCCTTGATTTCATAAAAGCGCGTGGTGGGAGAGCCGGCCTTGACACGGATCCAGTCCGGCTTTTTCAGTACTTCGCCGGGCTGCACCTTGATCGGGATGCGCGAGAGCTTGGCGCCCGCCTTCTGCTTGGCGGTGGCATCGTAGGTGTCCGTGGACTGGGCTTCACGCACAACATTGGGGGCGGCGTCTTGGGGGCTCATGAGGGATTCCTGCGCAGTAAGGGGAGGTATCAGGGCGTCAGTCGGGATGCCAGCTTCTGGCTGAACACCCCGGCGGCCTCTTCCCAGGTGGTGGGGACACCGATTGTAGAAAGGTCCACGGTGGCCAATCCTGCGTAACCGCAGGGGTTGATGCGTGCGTAGGGTTCCAGGTCCATCGCGACGTTGAGCGCGACGCCATGGTAGGTGCAGTGGCGGCTGACCTTGATGCCTAAAGCGGCGATCTTGCCCAGCCCCCGGAACGGGTCGCCCGCAGGCGCCGGCCCGGTCAGTGCGGCATGCGAAAACGGGTCGTCCAGCCGCACGTAGATGCCGGGCGCGCCCGTCACACGGTGTCCCGTCACGCCGAAATGGAGCAGTGTGCGGATCACGGCTTCCTCGATGCGGTAAACGTATTCCTTCACGTAGTAGCCGGCGCGCTGCAGGTCGATCAGCGGATAGGCCACGACCTGCCCTGGCCCGTGGTAAGTCACCTGCCCGCCGCGGTTGGTCTGCACCACGGGAATGTCGCCGGGGTGCAGGACGTGGCCGGCCTGGCCGGCCAGCCCCTGCGTGTAGACGGGGGCGTGTTCGCAGATCCACAGCGCGTCCGGCGTGTCCGGCGTACGGGCCGCCGTGAAGGCCTGCATGGCTTCAACGGTGGCGACGTAGTCGGCGCGGCCGAGATGGCGGATGTCGATCATGGCGGGAACGCGGTGGCTACAGCACCACCTTCACCATCGGGTGGCTGGACAGCGTGCGGTACAACGCGTCGAGCTGCTCGCGGCTGGTAGCCGTGATCGTGATGGTGATGCCGAGGTACTTGCCGCCCTTGCTTTCGCGCAGCTCGACACTGGCGGCGTCGAAAGCCGGGTCGAACTGCTTCGCGACATGTGTGACCGCCGCCACGAAGCCGTCCACCCGCACGCCCATGACCTTGATGGGGAAGCGGCTGGGGTATTCGATCAGCGATTCCTTGCGTGGATCCGCACCCGGTGTTGCGGGGCGCGGGGCGGGCGGGAAGGCGGAAGTGCTCATTCGGAAAGATCTTTCTTGGCTTGCTGGTAGCCGTTGTACAGACGCTGGTAGATGGGGCCAGGCGCACCGTTTCCAACCGCCGCGCCGTCCAGCGTGGTCACCGGCAGCACTTCCTTGGTGGCGGACGACAGCAGCAACTCGTCGGCGTTGCGGACTTCTTCACGGCTGATGCGGCGCAGCACGAAGGGGAGGCCGTCCTTGCGGCAAATGTCCTTGATCAGCGCGTAACGGATGCCTTCGAGCACCAGATGATCCCGCGGTGGACCCATGACGGCACCGTCCTTGACAACCCAGACGTTGCTGGCGGCGGCTTCGCTCAGAAAGCCATCGCGAAACATGACCGTTTCGGTGGCGCCCACGTCAGCACTGATCTGGCGTGCCAGCACCGCGCCCAGCAGGCTGACGCTCTTGATATGGGCTTTCTGCCAGCGGAAATCGTCGACGGTGACACAGGCGACGCCGTGGGCGCGCTGTTCCGGCGAGGGGAGCTTCATGGCGCTGGACATGACAAATACCGTGGGCGTGAGGTCGGCTGGCATGACATGGTCACGCAGGGCCACGCCGCGGGTGATCTGGATGTAGATCAGCTGGTTTGACGGTGAATTTGAATCACTATTGCCTCTTCCCAGCGTACTTTGGTCATAGTTCGCTATCAATTTCGATGCTATTTCGCGCCATTGCCCGTGGGAGAGGGGGTTGGCGATGCGCACCTCGGCGAGGGAGCGATCAAGCCGCGCCATGTGCTGCTCAAAGCAGAACAGGTGTCCGCCATACACCGGGACGACTTCGTAGACACCATCGCCAAAGATGAAGCCGCGGTCCATGACGCTGACCTTGGCGTCCGGCAGCGCGGTGTAGTGGCCGTTGAGGTAGCAGGGCAAGGGGGGCAATGCATGCAAGTTCATGGCCCGTGATTGTCGTGTGTTTGCGGGTCTTGGTGTGAGACTCCGGCGCGGCAGGTTCGGCGCGCACAGGGGGTCACGGAAGGATCAGCGCAGCAGGTAAATCGCGGCCACGGCCAGCCAGCCCAGGCCCGCGTTCAGCACCACCAGCGGATGGATCTGTGCCATGCGCCGGCCAGCCTCTGGCCAGTCTGCGGCTGTGACGGCGGCTTTCATGCGGCGAAATGGGCCGAAATACAAATGTCCAAAAATGGCGAACATCAACAGGCCGATGCCTAGCATCAAGTGGGCCCCGATGGGCGCGTTCTTCATGCCCGTGACGGCAAGCAGATGTCCGCCTGAAAGCAGCAGCACCCCAATACCGGCCCATACCGCGAGGAAAAACCGGCGCAGCACGGCTGCCATCAACGGCAGGCGAAGCGGCGGTGCCAGTTGGGCCATGACCACCGGACGCAAGGCCCCAAGGACGAACGTCATGCCGCCCAGCCAGACGATGGCTGCAGCAATGTGAAGGAGTTTGACAGCGTAAAACATGGGCAGGCCTTGGCTAAATTTCGATTGTGCCGGGGTACACAAAACACCTTCTGTCAGAGGTATATCGACCGAACACGCAGGGTGTCTAGGCGTTTTGCGGGTTTCTACGTATAATCGAGGGCTTTGCGGAGTGATCTGTCCGTAACCTGGATGTAATCTTCGATGGCGACAATTTGTTCCGCACCCGTGGCTCCCGATGTCCCAAATATGGCAGATGGAGCGGAAGGGGAAGATTTCAAGGCGTTGAGTGCTGAGGAAGCGCGGCAATGGCGTGAAAAAAATCCGCCAATGTCCCCATGGCGGATTGTGTGGATGCAGGTTGCGGTGGGTGTTCTGGTTGTTCTGGGGTTCTGGGGCGTGACCGGGCAATCGCGAATGGCCTGGTCGGCGGGTTACGGTGTGCTGGCTGTCGTGGTTCCCGCGGCGCTGTTTGTCCGTGGTCTGTCGCGTCAGAAGGCCGTTAACGGCGCCGGCGCCGCAATGGTTGGTTTTTTTGTCTGGGAAATGGTCAAGGTGATCTTGACCGTGGCAATGCTGATGGCGGCGCCAAGGCTGGTTGCCCAGTTGAGTTGGCTGGCCTTGTTGGCGGGCTTCGTGGTGACGATGAAGGTGTACTGGGTGGCCATGTGGCTGCGCCCGGCGCGCAAAGAATCGATCAAAAGAATTTGAATTGACGAACTGGTGACTTATGTCTGCTGCTGAAAACGCTGGAACGCATGGACCGACGGCTGGTGAATACATCCAGCACCATTTGCAACACTTGCAGAAAGATTTTTCTTTCCAGAGTGTCAAGCAGACGAGCATCGTCGACTTCAGTCTGTTTAACTTTGATTCGCTGTTCTTCTCGGCTTTGCTGGGAGTGATCGGTTGTTTTGTTCTTTGGAATGCGGCGCGCAAAGCCACCTCTGGTGTGCCCGGGCGGTTCCAGGCGGCGGTGGAGATCCTGTCCGAAATGGTGGAGAACCAGGCCAAGGGCGTGATTCACAATGCCAAAAGCCGCAAGCTGATCTCTCCTCTGGCGCTGACGGTGTTTGTCTGGATTTTCCTGATGAATGCCATGGACATGCTGCCCGTTGACCTGATTCCCCAGATCTGGCACGGCGCCGGTCCTGCGTTGGGCTTCAAGGACTACATGCGTGTGGTGCCCACGGCCGACTTGTCGACCACGCTGGGGCTGTCTTGCTCCGTCCTGTTCGTCTGTCTGGTGTACAACATCAAGATCAAGGGCTTGGGCGGTTGGGCGCATGAATTGATTGCCGCCCCCTTTGGCGACCATTGGGCGCTGTATCCGGTGAACTTCCTGATGCAGATGATCGAGTACCTTGCCAAGACCGTGTCACACGGCATGCGGTTGTTTGGCAACATGTTTGCAGGTGAGTTGGTGTTCATGTTGATCGCCCTGATGGGTGGTGGCTGGGCGCTGTCGGCAACTGGTGTTGGTCTGGCCATTGGTCATATCGTCGCCGGAACCGTGTGGACGCTGTTCCACATTCTGGTGATCACTTTGCAAGCCTTCATCTTTATGATGTTGACGCTGATCTATACCGGTCAAGCGCACGACGCACATTGATGTAACTCTCTCGTTCTCTTTCCTTTTTTCTTTTTTAGCTAACTTTTAGGAGCATCTCATGGAAAACATTCTCGGCCTCGTGGCACTGGCTTGCGGTTTGATCGTTGGTCTGGGCGCTATCGGCGCATCGATCGGCATTGCACTGATGGGCGGCAAGTTCCTTGAATCGTCGGCACGTCAGCCTGAACTGATGAACGAACTGCAAACCAAGATGTTCATTCTGGCGGGTCTGATTGACGCTGCGTTCCTGATCGGCGTGGCTATCGCTCTGCTGTTCGCATTCGCCAACCCCTTCGTTCTGAAGTAATCAACGGCCCCTTCACGTTAGAGAAGGAATCAAACCGTGAACATTAACGCAACCCTGTTCCTGCAGGCTATCGTTTTTGCGATCCTGGTGTGGTTCACGATGAAATTCGTGTGGCCCCCGATCACAAAAGCGCTGGACGAGCGGGCTCAGAAAATCGCTGACGGTCTGGCCGCAGCCGACAAGGCCAAGACAGAACTCGCCGTTGCCAACAAGCGCGTCGAATCTGAATTGGCGACGTCGCGCAACGAGACGGCCGCACGTCTGGCTGATGCCGAGCGCCGCGGACAGTCCATCGTGGACGAGGCCAAGGCCCGCGCCACCGAAGAGGGCAGCAAGATCATTGCTGCCGCCAAGGCTGAAGCCGAACAGCAGTCTGTCAAGGCGCGCGAAGCCCTGCGTGAGCAGGTCGCGATTCTGGCAGTCAAAGGCGCCGAACAGATTCTCCGCAAGGAAGTCAATGCTGGTGTCCACGCTGATCTGCTGAGCCGTCTGAAGACTGAGCTGTAAGGTAAACCATGGCTGAACTTGCCACCATTGCCCGGCCTTATGCCGAAGCCCTGTTCAAGGCCGCTCATGCGGACTTGGGTGGTGCTTCCGTGTGGGTGGACGAGCTGGCTGAAATTGCAAGCAATGCGCAGTTTCAGCAATTCGCTGACAACCCCAAGGTTTCTGCCTCGCAGGTCGTTGACCTGATCCGTGGCGTGGCCAGGACGGCCTTGCCCGAGCAGGCCACCAATTTCCTGCGCGCCGTCCTTGACAAGGGCCGTCTGAGTGCCCTGCCTGAGATTGCAGCGCAGTTTCGTGCATTGAAGAACGCGCAGAGCGGTTCGTCAGATGCTGTGGTTTACAGTGCCTTTCCAATCGACGGTGCAGCGCTGGCAGATCTTGCTGCGACGTTGGAGTCGCGCTTTGGCCGCAAGTTGAACGTCAAGGTGGAACTGGAACCGGCCCTGATCGGCGGAATACGCGTGGTGGTCGGTGACGAGGTGCTGGATACCTCTGTCAAGGCCCGCCTGGAACAAATGAAAGTCGCGCTGACGGCGTAAGCCCTCAGCCAATTAAAGAAAGAAGGAAAGAGTCATGCAACTCAATCCCGCAGAAATTTCTGAACTG